>ENA-OSET01000078-OSET01000078.1-sediment-metagenome-genome-assembly--contig:-NODE-78-length-110849-cov-10.295634_pt1 | contig 110849 bp, 94 predicted proteins | sample MGYA00237882_ERZ534229 | MGnify/ENA primary metagenome ERZ534229 (study PRJEB26408, sample SAMN06266212) | sediment metagenome | isolation source: Hudson Canyon methane seep mesocosm | place... | reverse complement strand
ATTGGTAGACACAGCAGACTTAAAATCTGCCGATCGCAAGATCGTGCCGGTTCAATTCCGGCCCGAGGCACCATTATTCTAAGTATCTAGCGGGTATGCAGTCACTAACAGGGCTCTTCCGGCAAACCAAAAACATAGGCAAAAATAGGCGTATCACCTCGGCTTTTATTCACCTCGGCTCCGATCCTCTAGCGCGCCACGCCCCACATGCGTCACGCGAGACTATCTACTATGCGCAGTCGTTTGCCTAACTGAGGAGCTGCATGGCTAATTTGATGGCTGTCGAAGATTGGATCGACCGATTTTTCTAGGGTGGCAGCGCCCCCCCCCAGTGCGCGCACTAAGCGTCGCTGGTGCGCGAAAGAGGGGTTGCCGGCGTTTCATGAATGGTATAATCCCATTAATGGTTTCTCTAAAAAAGCCCAAGCCTACGTAATCGAATTATTTTTTTGACTTATTCGTTTGTCATCGCATTGATAAGGCTATATTGTTTGTCTGGGAAGCAGTTTTAACCCTACAATTCAAAACTATTTAATATTTATTAATGGGTTTATATTTGCGGTGCTGAAATGCATGGGTGCTGATCTACCACACTTAACTTTAGCGGAGCGTAAATGGGAGTGACAATGATTTCTGCAGATAATTTCTTTGCTATGGGGGCGATACTTTTTGGCTTGGCAGCATTTGGTTTTTGGATGGATAATCAGGCCTTGGGGAAAAAAACGTCTGGGGTGATATGGGTGCTTCTAGCAGGAATGGCGTTGTCTAATTTTAAGATTATTCCTCTTGATGCTTCAATCTATGGGTTTGTCGGTGGAACTCTTGTCCCGCTTGCCGTGCCGCTACTGTTGTTTAAGGCAAATTTAAGAAAAATATTTAGCGGAAGCGGCTTGGTCATGATCACATTCTGCATTGCTTCTATCGCTACGGTTGCAGGTGCGATATCGGGGTTTTATATTTTGGAACTGGGTGATATTGGGCCCAAGGTAGCCGGCGTTTATTCTGGTGCTTGGATAGGAGGCATGGTCAATTTTCTTGCTGTATCACAGGCTGTAGAAATGACCACCGATGAATTCAGTGCTGCACTTAGTGCAAGTGCTGTCGTAAGCATACTAGCGCTAATGATGTTGCTTTGGATTCCCACGATAAAATGGGTGGTGAGTAAATTTCCATCAGGGGTTTTGGGTGATGAAGCTGCAGGTAAGCGCGAAGAGTTGTGTCTCGATGATGCACCGCGAATAAAGTTGGTGGATCTTTCGGGGGCTATTGCACTAAGTTTTGCAATTTGTGCGGTTTCCAAATTGATTGCGGAGGCCTTATCCATGACTTTATACCTGTACTTGTTTATTACCCTGTTGTCAGTAATTGCTGCTAATGTTTTTTCGAGGGCATTGAGTGATTCGGAAGGTGATTTTGAAATAGGCATGTTAATCATGTATTTGTTTTTTGCAGTAGCCGGGGCGAATACCAATGTTACGGCATTTATTGAATCCTCTCTGCATTTGTTTTTTTATGGAATGATAATTGTTGTTGTTCATTTGGCGGTGGTCTTGATAGCAGCTCGTATGTTCAAGATTTCACTGCCAGAAGCCATTGTAGCATCGGGTGCTGCGTTGGTTGGGCCTGCAGTCACTGCAGCTATTGCTACATCCAAGGGTTGGAAACATTTAGTCACCCCGGCCATCATGTGCGGATTGTTTGGGTATGTTATTGGTACGTTTATTGGTGTCACTGTCACGGGTTTTCTGAGATAAAGAACACGTATCAAGGTACTGAAAACTTAACTCCAGATAATGGATAATATTAGGATGAATACCTATAAGCGTTAGAGCTTCCCGTCAGAAATAGTCAGCTATGCAGCCTGGCTCTACCACAGATTCAACCTGAGTCGCCGAAATATTGAAGGCTTGTTGGTCGAGCGTGGTAGTACCGTTAGTTACAATCGGGCAGAGCAATCGCATCAATCGACCAGTGTGCGAGAGCGAGGGGTGCGAAGGTTCAAGCCACCCAGGCGGGCTCAACGACTCTTAAGTGTACATGCCACCATTTACAATCTATTCAATCTTGGTAGGCATCTAGTTGGAGCCGAGCATTACCGAAACCTTATGGTAAGTGCGTTCAAGGAATGGAGTTTGGCAATTGCTTGAGGCCTGAAGCTAGATTCCGCTGCTTCAAGAAGTTAATTTGTCTGGACATAATTAGTCAATATCGAGATGAGCGCTGAAGCTCAGTAATGGAGTGCGTTTCTCAGAGGCTCCCTAGTATACTGCTACAATAATAAGGATGTTCACGTCAGATAACTTGGCATTGAAGTTTTTAGCTATGGATAATTTTTTTCAGTTCTACAACATAGAGCCAGATGCAAAACGCTCAGACTGGGTAGTTGAGCGATGTTGTGGTCCTAAGCATACGTTGCATACGTTTCTGCCATCAGGATTTGCGAGTAACGTTCGTATATGTCATCCCGGTTGGTATGTTGATCCTTTGCCTCCGGAGGATGAGGAAGCTTGGTCAGCACTTCGCGCTGGATGGATTGATATGAAAGCGTTAACTCCTGTTCGATGGCATGACGTCGCCGTCGCAAACAACCACACCCCTCATCGGCTGATGCAATGGTTTCAAACCTGTTCGTCTGCTATACGAGAGCCCGGTATGGCCGGTGTCGATTCACCCTTAGAAGGTGATTTGACCAAAGAGATGGTGGAGAGCTTGTTTGAGGTGCTCGCTGATCATGGCGGAGCGGACCAAGAGGTTTTGTGCGGTTTTTGGGAGGGCTTCAATCGTTCTGACTATCGAGCTAGAGCAAGTTTCGAGAGCTACCATGGCCAGCAACACTATTTACTCTTCCACTCTACACTATCCCAGGTGAGAGACGCTTGGCTTGAAGCTTTTGAGCACGTTTCCTCCCGTCACGGTATAGGAACAGGTGGCTTAGCGCCCAATGCGGTATGGCCGACGACTTGTGATTGGTACTTGGCGGTTCCATACAACCTGCGATCATCCTACCTTGGCGGACCGGTGGATCTTGTCAGCAGAATATTCAGCGCGGCGAATCTCGAGACCTACGAGGCCTTACCTGGGGACAATATTTGGATTAACGACTTAAACTAAGCCTTTCACAAGATAAAGCCTTCAAGTTAACAGTTGGTTACACCGCAACATACGGGGTCAAGTCTTGCCTTTTGCCCATTGGCCTCCGTCAAGCCCTGTATTCAGACTTTTTCCAAATCGGATCGAACTCTACCCTGAGGGATCTAGCTGCCGATGACGCTTTGCGTAGGCAATTATTTTTTTGTATTCCAAGATGAAAACCAACCAATTTAGTATAGGCAAAAGGTAAGACTTGACTCCATCAACGGACCCCGTCAACCGGCAAAAGGCTCTATTATTTGGAGAAGTCTATTTGCCAATACCCGGAAAACGGTGAAATACGGCGAAAAAGTAAAAATAGTCGAAATTCCATTGCGGGTTTGCCAATCTCAGTTGTTAACCACCTGATTAGCACCCCTTGGCGACTTTGTCGGTCGCTGTAGGCCAATATGGGAGAGGTTTCGATTAAACTGCGTTATATCAATAGAAACCTGCTAACTAGGGGCCTCGTTGTGTTTACTTTACAGCTTTTTTCTGGATTCACACCTGTAATGAGCGCAACAATTCTGGCCGAGGCACGTTGTCATGAAATAGCAGTGCCCGCGTTAAATGCTGCAGAGGCTATACGCCGGCTAGCAAAGCAAACAGGCGCAAAATTGCTGTTTGGGTATGAGCTAGCAAAAACTCGCCCAACGCAGCCAGTTAAGGGCTGTTTTTCCGTGGCCAGAGCAATGGAAATTATGTTTAAAGACTCCGGTTTAAAAGGAGTTCGCTCATCTAAGGGAGCCTTTGTTGTCGTGTCCATTGAGCCCGCAGTAAGAGCCCCGAAACCATAATGCATGAGCAGGGCTGGCAGCCCGTACCGAACACCAAGCTTTTAAGCTAAGCTTCAAGCAGTTCGGGTTGTAGTGTCATTTAACAGGGTCAATAAATATAGATGATTATATGACTGAATTATTTAAAAAGCTCAAAGCGAATAGCCCGGGTGATCGTAAGCGCCGGGGGCTTTCCGGTGTGTCAGTCTCATTTCTTGAAAACAGTACATTGTTAAAGAAATTCCTCACCCGGTTTTTAGGGCAGCGTCAAGATATTGAAGATGTTGTGCAGGAGGCTTATCTACGCGCCTACGATGCAGAAAAAAGTCATGAAATTGACCAACCCAAAGCTTTTCTATTTCGTATAGCTCGCAACATTGCTCTCAATGAATTAAAGAAAAAGTCGCGTGTGCTCACCGATTACGTTGAGCACTATGACGAACCTGACATTAAAAACAATTCACCCACTCTGGAAGACGAATTGGAGGCCCAGGAACACATTGGGCTGTATTGTGAGGCTTTCGCTAGCCTGCCAGAGCAGCGCAGGCGAGTATGCCTATTACGTAAGGTTCACGGACTTCAGCATAAAGAAATTGCTGCGCGCCTAGACTTGTCCGTTAGCTCCGTTGAAAAGCATCTGCTGCGGGGCGCGCTGGCGTGCCAGGAGTACATTTTGGAGCGTGAACAAGGGGGAGGAAAAGCTATTTTAGGTTCTGGAACCCTCCTGCCAATGAAAGTATATGTCGGTGCTGGAAAAAATACCGATAAGGAAGTTCAATAATGGAAAATATCTACAAATTTATCGATAGTCGGGTCATCAATGAAGAGGCGGGCCGCTGGCTAATTCGCTTGGACGGCGACGAAGCGCCCAACGCCCAAGATCTTGAAGAGCTCCATGAGTGGATGTCTCGCAGCCCACTGCACAGAGAAAAACTGAGTCAATTGGCCTCTCTTTGGGACAAGCTAAATGTATTGACCGAGTTGTCGGTACCGCTAGAACGACAAGACAGCCATTCAGAAGTGGGCGCCGCGGCTGAGTTCAAAACTCGAATAGCAGCTCGCTGGGCCTTCTTTCCTCAGGGTTTGGCCTTGGCGGCGGTACTTGTATTGGGTGTGTTCATAACCTTGGGCACCGGCTGGCCGGGCAGCTCTGTGGATGAAAGCAACGGCCGTTACTTTACAGAAATTGGGCATCAACAAGAACTTACCCTAGCTGATGGTTCCAAAGTTCAGCTCAATACCAACAGTGAATTGCGAGTGGCTTACAGTGAGCATTATCGCGATATCTTCTTGTTGGATGGCGAGGTGCATTTTGACGTGGCCAAAGATAAGCAAAAACCCTTTAGGGTATTTGCAGGCAATGGTCGAGTTCAGGCCATAGGCACGGCTTTTTCTGTTTACTTAGTAGATAACAACGTAAAGGTAACCGTAACCGAAGGCCGTGTGGCATTAGCTGGCGTGAGTAAAAATTCCACTAGCGAACTGAGGCTTGAATCTCCGGTTGAAAACTTGGGTTCCCTGGCGGCAGGGCAGGGGGCTACCATCGTCCAGCTAGACACAAGTGAAGACGGTTCAAGACCAAAACCGGTGTTAGACAATATTCAAATTTTCAAACAAGAAGAGCTCAGTCGGCGCCTATCTTGGCAACAGGGTTTATTGGTCTTTACCGGTGAACCTCTGCAGCAAGTGGTTGAAGAGATTAGTCGCTACACCACAATATCTATAGCCATACCAGACCCACAAGTACGGGCAATTAAAGTGGGCGGTCAGTTTGAGGTGGGCGATACGGAAATAATGCTAGAAGCACTAGAGGACACCTTTGCACTGCGCGTTGTTCGAAATTCAGACGGTAGCGTGCAGATTTTAGCCGCTGGGAAATAGAAAAATTATTATGCATTTACGCAGTCGAATCGTAACGTCTCGTAAGGAAAACATTCTTCTTGAATTTATCTAAAGCTAAAAATAAAACCGCCGAGCGTTGCGGGTTTTCCAAATTCAGTTGTTATCTACCCTGCAAGACCGCTATTAATATTCAGATGTTAGGAATACCTGAGATGCGGATTGTAGGGAAGCCAGTTTCGGAATTCTGCGCATGACAAAAACCGTCGTCGCAGCAGCAGTGTTCGCGTTCAGCCTTGGCAATGCCAGTGCTAACGAACTTTCGAGTAAAGGATGTCACGCTATATCGGTGCCTCCTTTGAACGCGGCGGAAGCGATCAACGCTTTAGCTCGGCAAACCGGAGCAAAATTACTTTTCCCCTATGATCTTACGCAGTCTTACCGGGCTAGACCGGTGATTGGGTGTTACACCATTCAGGAAGCCATGAACATCATGCTGAAGGGTTCTGGATTAACTAGCGGTCTTTCTGACAATGGTTTGTATTTGATTTCTGTCGAAGAATCAAATCACTCTGATCGTAATAATAGTTATGAGGGGAAAGACAAGATGGTAGGTAAAAAGAAAAATCTATTAGCGGTAATGATTAGTTTTCTAATGGGCACCTCTGGAGCGCAGGGTGTTTTAGCTCAAGCTAGCGCTGAAGACAAAGCGTTCGCAGAAACCTTAGAAGAAATTGAAGTTGTTGGTATTCGTGCCAGCATTGTTAGAGCACTGGAGCAGAAACGCGACGCAGTTGGCGTTAGTGATTCAATTTCTGCAGAAGACATCGGCAAATTTCCAGACCTCAATCTTTCCGAATCGCTGCAGCGTATTCCCGGTGTTACACTTAATCGCAATGTAAACGGCGAAGGTCAAGCGATTAATGTGCGCGGGCTTGGGCCACAATTTACACGCGTTGAAGTGAACGGGATGAGTGGTACCGGCAATGGTTCTGGCGGTCGTTTTGGCAATAGCGAAGGCGGTCGAGGTTTTAACTTTGAATTATTGGCGTCTGAACTCTTTAGTAACGCAACCGTATCAAAGTCTATCAGTGCCAGTCAGGCTGAAGGTGGTTTGGCGGGAACGGTTTCGCTTAGCACGCCTAAACCTCTCGATTATGAAGGCACCAAAGCTACGGCCTCTGTACAAGGGAACTACAGCGAAACAACCGGTGACACCGACCCCCGTGGCGCAGCGTTTTTTAGCCAGAATGTGGATGGTGTTTTTGGTGTGGCGGCGTCGGTGGCATACTCCGACACCTTCTTCAAAACGGATACAGTTGAATCGGGCTCATGGCGTCCTCTTGGTAATCAGGCAGGTGCACCTCTCGTCGCTAACGGTACTCGCCTCTACAATTTCACCGAGCAAAGAGACAACCTAGGCAGCACTGTAACCTTGCAATATCGCCCAAGCGAAAATTGGGACATCACCCTTGACGGAATTTACGCGCAGTCTGATAGTGAGCGGGTAGCTAACCGTGATGATATGCCAATTGAAGGCGGCCAAACCGGTGTTCCAGGAAGCGTAGTGTCTGCAAACGGCGTAGTAACATCGGGCGACTTCACCGGGGTGCAGCAGCGGGTGGGAACCAACTACTTTACAACTGATGAAGAGTTTTTCCAATTGTCTTTGGCGGCCGATTGGACCCCAAATGACAGCTGGACCGTTTCTCCCTTTATCGGCTTCTCCAGTCGTGAAGCGAAACGAGTTCGCGACCTGTATTCTTTCCGTTTAGCCGATCTTGCGACGAATACTTTCGACCCTGGCACGGTTAGTTATCAGCAAAATGGCGACTATGTTGATTTTAGTTCTGATACCACTAATTTTTTGAGCAACCCTGAAGAATTTCTATTTAACGTCTTTATATTGCGCCCGTCCACCGATGAAGACGAAGAATTCACCACTAAGTTGGACTTTGAAAAAGTAATCAATGACCAGGGGCTTACCAGCATCGAATTTGGAGTGCGCTACGCAGACAGAACCAAAACGCGAGTGCAAACCCAGGAACGGCTGCAGCGGCTGAGCGGAACAGGAATTGAAGTTCCTCCTAGTCTATCGAGTGTTGAGCAGTTGTTAGATTTTGACGTGTCGGGTTCTGACTCAAGTTTGCCCTCCAGCATTCTGGCGGCAAATCCAGACTTGATTCGCAGTGTTTTCTATCCTGGAGGCAATGCAGTTGCGGGCACCTTCATTCGCCCACTGCCAGGCTTCGGCGCTCAAAACTCCTGGGAAATTGAAGAGAAGACCGTAAACGTTTATTTTCAGGCTAATTTTGAAATGGGCCCAGCGCAATTTGACGCAGGCTTGCGCTTGGTGAGAACAGATCAAACCTCAAGTGGCAATACGGTTGAGAACATCTTCCAGCCCACTGAACGCATAACCCCCGTGTCAATCGACAGTCACTACACTGAATATTTACCGAGTGCTAGCTTGCGCTATGAATTGAGCGACAACCTTATTGTGCGCGCGGCTTATTCAACCACCTTAACCCGGCCTAACCTGCCAGACTTGGCGCCTTCAGAATCTATTCGAGGCATTAGCGAGGTGGACGGTGGTACCGGTTCTAGAGGCAACCCCGAGCTGAAACCATTTACGGCCAACAATTTCGATGTGGGCGTGGAGTGGTATTTCGAAGACGAAGCCATTTTGTCACTCAACTATTTCTATAAAGACATATCCGGTTTGATTGATACAACCACCTTTATTGAATCTAGAGTGTTTCCTCGTCAGGCCGACGGCGTATTAGTTGAGGGAGATATTTTATTCACTCAACCCGAAAATGGCGTGTCGGCTAACATTGAAGGTTTCGAACTCGGCTTCCAGAAACCTTTAGCGGCCAATTTCGGTATGTTAGTTAATTTCACTTACGCAGACAGCGCGGCCGATTTTGGCGGAGATGGTGATGTGCGCAGCAGTGGCTTGCCAGGCTTGTCTCGCACTAGTTACAACGCATCGCTTTATTATGATGATGGTCGATTCGACGCGCGAGTGTCTTACGCTTGGCGTGAAAACTATTTAGCACAGTTTTCGGATGACTTTGGTGTGCCAAGATTTGTTGACGATTTTGGCCAGCTAGACTTGTCCGCAAACTTCCGCATCAGTGATAATTTGATTGCTCAGCTTCAGGTGCTAAACCTTACAAATGAGCAGTCAATTAATCAGTCAACTGATAGGTTCTTGCCTTACGGAGTGAGTGAGCTGGATCGAAGAGCTCTATTTGGTATTCGTTACTCCTACTAAACCGTGAAACCGTTTTAAAAATCTATAGGCTCCAATGCAGTGAGGCGGCAAGCGTTCGTCTCACTGTTGGTCATTTGCCGCTTGCTGGGCAAATTTGGAGGTTTTGCACACGTTTTACTCGGGAAAACAGATGAACAAAAATCGAATTATTGTACTTGTAAGTTTACTGCTCGGAAGCGTGAGCGTTTCAGCTCAATTCCCAAGTCTTAATTTTGGCTATTTAGGCTTGCCGCAGAAAGTAACAACAGAATCACTCGCGGACGGCATTGATTTCATTCATGTTCGGCGAGGTGAACTTTCCGTTCATGATTATTACACACTATCCAGCGGAGCCATTTCCAAACAAAAAGCCGCTGATTTAACTCAATTATTGGCAAATTTGGGTTACGAGGCCAGGCACGAGCCCCTGGCTGAGTTTGGCCTTCATGGAGAACCCTTAGGGGTGCTTGTTCGAGTGGGGCATTTTAAAGACCTTGCTGAAGCCAAAAAAACAGAGCGTGCGTTACATCAGTCTGGTGTAACGATGGCCGTTCGCCATACCGCGGAAGACGGTGGCGCAAGCGCTGGGCCGTTTGATATTAGTATCCTAAAGGTAGACTTGAATCGATATAAGGGCAAGATTAAATCGGCACTGGGTGAAGGTCGAATACAAGGTAAGGAAACCACCTCCTCAATAAGTAAGCGCTACGACGCAATAGCGGCTGTTAATGCAGGTTTTTTCGCCTGGGAGCCCGCAGTTGGTACCGTAGGTGACCCCGCAGGCGTTGCTGTTATTGACGGTTCTTTGGTGAGTGAAGGCACTGAGGGCCGAGCGGCCTTAGTGATCGACAATCAAAAATCAAAACGAGTTTGGGTGGCGCACAATCTCAGAACAGAAACCCACTTAAAGATAAATGATATCAATTGGCCGGTAAGCGGTCTTAATCGCACGGCGGGAAAAGTTTTGAACTGCGGCAATTTGTATGCAGCCCCAACCGCGCTGCCGGCGCATGATTTTGTTTGTCGAAACGCCAATGAAACCATTCTGTTTGATAAAAGCTTCGGCCCTATGACAAGCGCCAAAGGATCTTTAGAGTTTGTCATTTCGCCCGATGGTCTCGTTAACTTTGACATTGAAAAGGACGGCTTAGAAGTGCCTAAAGGAGCCTACCGAGTGCAGGCTTGGGGAAAATCGGCGAATGAATTGGCTGAGTTGATTAGTGCGGGCCAAACCATAGAGGTGCATCAAAAGCTGAGCAGTGATGAGGGCGATATTCCTCTCAAAAAAGGTCTGTTTTTGGTGAATGGAGGCCCCACATTGTTGCGCGCTGGCCAGCTGGATTTTTCCGCTCGCTTTAAAGAGGGCTGGGAAACACATTTTGGAACATTGACCATAAATGACGAGTTTGTTGATAAAAAAGACACCGCAACGGTGGGAGACGAATATTCATCAAGCCGAGTGGGTTTTTATCACGGCTGGGTGGTGCGTCGTCATCCGCGAACTGCAATAGGCCTGAGCGAAAACAATATTTTGTATGTTGTTGTAGTTTATGGTCGGCAAGCCGGTATTTCTGCGGGTGCTTCATTGCGCGACATGAGTCAAATATTTCAAGATCTGGGTGTAAAAGAGGCCTTCAACTTAGACGGCGGAGGCTCTTCCGTCATGGTGGTTAATCAGCGGATAACCGGCTCTCCGTCAGATAAAAGTGGTGAGCGACCAGTGGGAGACGCTTTGCTATTTACCCGAGATTGACTCTGTTTATTGTCTGCCCATCGATTCTCACTATTTGGATTACTGTATGAAAAGCGCTAATAATCTTCGTTCGAGCTTGATGCCCATGCTTATTATTGGTGGGCTATTTTTTATGTTTGGTTTTATTACCTGGCTGAACGGTTCACTCATTCCATTTTTACAAATTGCTTGTGAGCTAAATCATGTTGAGGCTTACTTTGTGACAATGGCGTTTTACATCGCGTATACACTTGCGGCATTGCCTGCCGCTCACGTTTTACGCCGCACCGGTTATAAAAATGGCATGGTTTTGGGCTTGCTGGTGATGGTGGTGGGGGCCTTAGTGTTCATTCCTGCTGCCATGCTGCGAACCTACAGTATCTTTTTACTGGCGTTATTTATATTAGGCACCGGCCTCACTTTGCTACAAGCCGCGGCCAATCCCTACATTGTCTTAATTGGCCCTAGAGAAACAGCGGCCGTGCGTATCAGCATCATGGGAATCCTCAATAAAAGCGCAGGTGTGATTGCCCCTCTAGTATTCACGGCTTTTGTTCTCACCGATATGTCGTCGTTCAGTGAAGAAAACCTAGCCTTGCTAGACCCACAGCAACACCGAGAAGCGCTTAAACAGCTGTCCTCTCGCTTGGTAGAGCCATACTGTTTGATGGCCGCTATGTTATTGATATTGGCTGCTCTAATTAAGCGTTCGCCACTTCCTGAGCCCGCCAGTGAAGATGACGATGAAAAACAGAGCGAAGACCATAGCATTCTGCATTTTCCACAACTTATTCTTGGGGCCATCGCACTGTTTTTCTACGTTGGCGCAGAAGTAATTGCAGGCGACACCATAGGCTTGTTTGGCCGAGGCGCAGGTGTCGAAAATTTTGGTCAGCTCACGTCCTACACAATGAGTTTTATGGTGGCGGGATATCTGTTGGGCATGTTGCTGATACCCCGCTGGCTCAGCCAGGAAAAAGCCTTGGCCGCGTCTGCCATTTTTGGTTTGCTGTTTACCCTCTTACTGATGAATTCCAGCACCGGCTCCAGCGGCTTGTGGAATAGCTTATTAGCGTGGACGGGGGCGCCTTCAATTCCAGATGCCGTGCTTTATGTGGCCCTGTTCGGCCTGGCTAACGCCCTGGTTTGGCCAGCGATATGGCCGCTGGCGCTGGCGGGCTTAAGTCAAAGAAATACCGCCACCGGCTCGGCTTTACTGATTATGGGAATTTCTGGCGGCGCTATCTTGCCACTCATTTATGGTCTGTTAGCTGAGTCCATTTCCAGTCCGCAAAACGCCTATAGAATTATGATTCCCTGTTACTTGTTTATTCTTTTTTATGCCCTTAAGGGTCATAAAATAAAGCGTTGGAGCGATTCTAGCCGAGCCGCAGAGGCGTAAATTATTCACCCTTATTCCCATCCAAGTAGTGTAAACATTATGAACAAAATTTTCGATATTATTCAAAGCAACCGCGCGGGTCATGGAAAAGGTATTTACGCGGTGTGTACGGCTCACCAAATGGTTTTAGAAGCGGCGCTCCGGCAGGGAAAGAAAGATGGGTCTCCCGTGTTAATTGAAGCAACGGCGAACCAAGTGAATCAATTTGGCGGATACACAGGAATGACCCCGGCTGATTTTGTGCCCTATATTGAAAGCATTGCTAAAAAAGTGGGGTTTCCCGCAGCTGATATTATTTTGGGCGGCGATCACCTGGGGCCAGTAGTCTGGTGCGAAGAAAGCGCTCTTGACGCAATGGCAAAGGCTCGAGATTTAGTCGCGTCCTATGTGCGGGCGGGCTTCAAGAAAATTCATTTAGACACCAGTATGGCCTGCGCCGATGATCCCATCGAGCTCGACGACGATCTGGTGGCGCGAAGGGCGGCAGAATTATGTGAAGTGGCCGAGCGCACGGCGATTGAATGTTTTGCTCAGTCAGACCTACTTTATGTCGTTGGCACCGAAGTGCCTCCGCCGGGTGGCGCGACAGAGGCCATGGACAACTTACAAGTGACACCTGTCTCGGCTGTGATGAAAACCGTGCAGGCTCATAAGACTGAATTTCTCGATCGTGGGCTTAGTGATGCATGGTCGAGAGTGGTGGGCTTGGTGGTGCAGCCTGGTGTTGAGTTTAATCACAGCTCGGTGCACAACTATCAATCAGCCGAGAGCGTAAATCTCAGCGCCCTGATTCGAGACTTGCCCAATATGGTGTACGAGGCTCACTCCACAGACTATCAAGCACCCAGTGCGTATTTGGAACTGGTTCGCGACCACTTCGCCATTCTTAAGGTGGGGCCGCAGTTAACCTTTGCGCTGCGTGAGGTTCTATTTGCGCTGAGTCATATAGAAGATGCGCTGGTGGCAGAGAGGCAACGCAGCAATCTGCGTGAACAGTGCGAATTAATTATGCTCGAAAACCCCAAAAGTTGGCAGAGATATTACCCCAGCGAAGAACCTCAAGGGCAGCTGTGTCGGCGCTATAGCTACAGTGATCGAATACGTTATTACTGGAATGACCCCGCCATTGAAGGCGCCACGGCCCAATTGATTGCAAACCTTGAGGCCTTAGACATTCCGCCGCCTCTGTTGAACCAGTACCTACCGCAGCAATACACAGCACTGCGAGCCGGAGAACTTTTAAGCTCGCCTAAATCCTTAATACAGCACTACATTATGCAAGTGACGGCGTGCTATGCCGCGGCCTGTTTAGGAGCCGCTTGTTTAGGTGAGTAGTGAAATTCTTGGTCAAGGCCCTGTTGCTTGAGCGCTAAAAGCAGGACAAACATACGCAAAGAGAAGTTTTTATGGAACAGTATTTTGAAATTCCCGCCTCCACACTAGAGGCAAGCAACAGCGCGTGGACCGCTCGCGAGATTTTGCAGCAACCGAAGGTTTGGCGGCAAGCTGCGGCCAACATCGATAAGCAAAGGGCGGCTTTGGATGCCTGGTTGCAGCCTTTGCTGGCTAAACCTGAATGTAGAATGGTGTTAACCGGAGCCGGTACTTCGGCTTTTATTGGAGAAACTCTCGCGCCCCACCTGCGTAAAACATTGCGCCGCCGCGTGGACGCGATTAGCACCACTGATATTGTTAGCGACCCCGGGCAATATTTTTCGGAAGACGTTCCTACTTTGTTAATTTCCTTTGCGCGCTCTGGTGACAGCCCAGAAAGTGTTGCCAGTGTAGAGCTGGCAAATCAAGTACTGAGTGATTGTTACCATCTGGTATTAACCTGTAATCACGAGGGTTATTTAGCCAAACTAGCATCCAGCAATACTGACAATACCTACTGCGTGTTGATGCCTGAGGGAACCAACGATCGCAGTTTTGCGATGACCAGCAGCTATTCATCCATGTTGGTAACTTGCCTGAGTATTTTTTCCTCGAACCCTCGCCAGTTAGAACAAACCGCAAATCTCACCGAGCGCTTGTTGAGCGAGCAACTCACCAATGTGCGCTCTTTGGCGAAGCGAGGTTTTACTCGCTTGGTGGTCCTTGGCGCGGGCTGCCTTTTGGGTACTGCTAGAGAAGCCTCGCTCAAGTGTTTAGAGTTGAGTGCTGGTGAGGTGGTGCCTATGTTCGATTCTCCTTTGGGTTTTCGGCACGGACCAAAATCAGTTTTGGACAAGAACACCTTGCTGCTGTTATTGCGATCGGCCGACGCTTACTCCGCGAGATTCGACAATGATTTGTTAACAGAACTTCAGGACGACAAACAGCTGGCCCACATCGTAGCGCTGTCGCCTGCAGCATTAGGTGAAGCTGCTCTAGATGAAGAAGTTTCAGGTGAAAAAACGTTTGAATTCCAAGACGTATGGCTGTCTCTCGTTTACATCGTTTACTGTCAGATGCTGGGTTTCTTTGCCGCCATTGAGCGAGGCATTGGTGCCGATAACCCATGCCCGTCCGGCGAAGTAAACCGGGTGGTAAAGGGGGTAATCATTCACCCTTACCGCGGGCAATAAAACAGAGTATTCATTATGATGTATGGACTAGATATAGGCGGCACCAAAATGGAGCTGGCTATCTTTGACGCTGAGTTGAATAGGCTAGAAGCCTGGCGAGCTCCCACGCCAAAGGAAAGTTACCAATCCTTTTTAGATTCCGTGGTAAGCATGATTGAAAAGGCTGACCACATCACCCAAGTTCGGGGGACTGTAGGGATTGGCTTACCCGGCTTAGTAGATCCAGAGGGTTGTGCGGTGTCTTCAAATATTCCCTGCATTCATGGTCGGCGTTTGAAAGATGATATTTCGGCTCGTTTGTCACGCCCCGTGAGTTTCGAAAACGATGTAAAAGCCTTTGCCTTTTCAGAGGCCAATGGTGGGGCCGGGGAGGAACAAAAATATGTCCTTGGAGTAGTGTTAGGCACGGGTGTATCCGGTGGTTTATGTATCGACGGGCGCCTGTACAGTGGCAGTCGTAATGTCAGCGAGTTTGGTCATTTGTTACTGCCTGCCATAATTCAGCAGCGCTATCAGTTTCCGCTCCGAGTTTGTGGCTGTGGCCGAACCAGTTGTATAGAGCAATATTTATCGGGGCCAGGGCTGCTTGGGTTGTGCTCACATTTTCATAGTCGCTACACAACGGTGGCTGAACTCATTCAGAGCCTACAGCGCGGAGATACGCAAGCTCTGGAAATTTTTTCGGCCTATGTAGATTGCTTAGGCAGTTATTTAGCCCAGCTAACCTTGGTATTCGACCCCAACATCATTGTCTTGGGAGGCGGCTTGTCGAATATTCCCGAGCTTTACCAGATGCTTCCTGGAGCGATTTCTGAATACTTATTTGCAGGCGTCAATGTACCGCGCGTTGTGGCTCCGAAATTTGGCGACTCAAGTGGGGTGAGGGGCGTTGCCCTTCTAGGCCATAGATATGCTTAAAGCGATCATTAATGGCAAGGTCTTCACCGGCGAAGAACTGCTGAGCAATTACGCAATATTGTTCGAGAAAAATCGTGTCGTCGACGTGATTTTGCAGCGAGATTTGCCGAATGACTGCGAGATTTCTTATGACCTAAAGGGTAACTACATTGCGCCTGGTTTCATAGACTTGCAGGTGAACGGCGGTGGCGGAGTGTTATTTAACAATGCGCCCACAGTGGAAACACTTCAAGTTATGGCGGCTGCGCATAGGCAGTATGGAACCACAGGATTTCTCCCCACCCTGATTACAGATAGCTTTGAAGTTATGCGAGCGGCTATTGCGGCAGTGGCTAAGGCTATGGAGATTGGCTTGCCAGGAATACTGGGAATTCATCTCGAGGGCCCATTTCTTAATGCAGAGCGCAAAGGCGCCCATGACGCTAGTAAGTTTTGCATTTTAGATCAGCAAGGTTTTGATATCATCACGTCGCTGGGAGCGGGTAAAACCCTCGTCACTATTGCTCCAGAGCTTACCACAGTCGAGATGATTCGACGTATAACTGAGGCGGGCCCTATTGTCAGCATGGGTCACAGCGCGGCAGATTATAATGCCGCAAAATCGGCCTTGATGGCTGGCGCTACCGGCTTTACTCATTTGTATAATGCGATGACGCCCCTACAAAGTCGTTCGCCCGGAATGGTTGGGGCAGCGTTGCAAGATCGGCACAGCTGGTTCGGAATTATTGCTGACGGTTACCACATGCACCCCGCGGCTTTCAGTGTAGCCCTTGCCGCAAAACAAGTTGGCGGCGCAATATTGGTCACTGATGCAATGCCCACCGTGGGCGCAAAGAACAAATCTTTTGTGCTCAATGGCGAGACGATTGTTGCGAGAGAAGGGCGCTGCGCCAATGCGGCGGGTTCCCTGGCAGGTTCTGATTTAAACATGAACTCGGCGGTGAAGAACGCCGCACAATACGGCAACATCGACATTTTTGAGGCCATTCGTATGGCTTCACTGTACCCAGCGAAAGCGCTAGGCCTTGAGTCAGAGCTCGGCTGTATTAAATCGGGTTCAATCGCAAATTTTGTGTCTATGGATCAGGATTTTTGCGTATGCGACACCTGGATAAATGGGGATAAAAAGCAGGCCTAGATTTATGTTCTTAGAAACTAATAACTGTCTTGTTTTTCTATTTTGCCAACGACAGGAAAGTTAGGGAGCCGTCAACTTAACTGGAAATATTTGATAATCGCTAGATGAATACTTATAAACGCCACAGGTTCCCACCCGATGTCATCAGCTGCGCCATTTAGCTCTACATCGATGAAGTCTTTGTGAAAACCAACGGCAAGCAGCATTATCTAGGGCGTGCTGTTGATCAGGACGGTGAGGAGCCCAGAAAGATCGTGACGGATAAGCTTCATAATTATGGTGTCGCACATCGCGAGCTAATGCCGGATGTTAGCCATGATGATTCCCAGTATGCCAACAATCAGGCAGTGCAATCGCATGAGCCGACCAGAGTGCGAGAGCGAGTGATTCGTGGTGCGGCATTCCGACGGTTCAGGTCGGTTGACTAGGCTCAGAGATTTTTGGGTGCCTATGCTGTCGTCCATAACCTCTTCAACCTAGGTAGACATTTAATCCGTGCTCAGCACTACCGTGATCTCAGGATAAGTGCGTTCAATGAATGGAGTTGGGCGGTGGCTTGAGACTTGAGGCTAGATTCATCTGGCCTGAAGAAGTTAATTTGTCAGAACCCTCAGGCAGGATGCCTTTATGTCTTGGAGAAATGCGACAGCTTAATTTGGAGACGATCGTAAAATTCATCGTGGTTTAGAGTTAATTTGGCAATACCCACCAACGAGCTATAGAATTCGGCTCATTCGCGAATGGCGTAAATGCAGAATTTCAACGACTTCATCGTTGATGATGTAAAGGGCTCGGTATCTCCAATTACTAAATGGCGAATGCCTAGGTTTAGATCCCTGCCTTCAGGAGCGAGAGGGCATCGTTCTGCCAGTAGATTCAGCTTTTCGATGACGATGATCATCCGTAAATACCAATTCAAGGCATTCTGAGGCGATTCTTCCGCAGTTTGCTCGTATCGTTGCGTGAGATCTTGCTCAGCCGTCGGCTTGATTTCCACGAGAAAGTTTTTCAACGTGTAATCTCGTGTTTTGCCTCGAATTCAGCAATGAAGCTTTGTAATGGCCTACCTTTTTCGGACAAGGCTTGCCTAATGTTCTGCAGGCTTGCGGCTAAATTCGGTTACGGTATGTATATCTGAGCTTTGAAACATTTTGAAGTCCGCTAGATCGGTCTATAAACATATTATTCTCTGTTTGCACGAGTGAGGCTGTCTTGGCAAGCTGTATGGTGCGAAATTGCAGTTTATTCCCCGCGGACGTTATAAGTAATAGAAAACAGGCCTATGTGGGGCGCCAAAAAGGCACCAATACTCTATAAGTCATTGATATTAAAGACTATGAAATTCCGGCCCGAGGCACCATTTTAATTCGTATTTCACCGTTTTTCCCCGAACTTATATTTTTTTGAAACTCAATGTATTCTCAGGAGTACATCCCATCAGGCAATAGTATTTAATCATCGTTCAGTGCTTCAAATAAATCCGAATCGGACTTAGCGGCTAAGACTTATAAAGCCGAGCTACACATTTCACATTCAACGTGGGCCAAGTTCAGGGGCACCTTCAGCAGCGCTACCTATGGCGCGCTGTGGATCAAGAGAGCCTGCCCTGCGAGCGTAGCAAGTGCTTTGCCTAAAGCGCCTACTCTTGGTGGGTATGGTGAAGTAGTAGATGTTTATCTACAGGCTAGGCTAGGCGGGACGGAGCGAGGGATGCGTCGTTTCTTGCCTGTTGGGCGCGCTCAGCGATTTCTGGGTGGGACGGTTGCTTGAACCCCGACGCAGGTGTTCTTCTATTTGGAAAAGTTAATTTGCCAGTACCCTATCCTACGGTAGCCATAACGGGGATTTCTTTGTTTCATTTCGATCAAAAAATTAATCATTTTTTGAGAGGGCCCGTTTCGGCCTGGCTCTCTGCCAAGTTGAATTGAGAATACCGATCAGCTAGGGGCGGACAGAAAGAGTGCGGGTGAAACTTTGAAACGCTTGGAAAGTGCCTGAATGTGATCCAGTGTTAACTTTCGAGAGCCGCTTAGAATCATGGATACTAAACTCTTGCCGCCAATCTCTTCGCGAAGATCATCAGCTTTAAGGTTGTATTGATCCATCAGGACCCTAAGTGCGGCTACTCCGTCATTGAGGTTTTCAATACGTTTATTGAATTCACGAAATTCATCAGCTTCATTTTCCCACTTCTCAATAGATGCCGACAGTACCTCGATTAAAGGAAGGTAGGTGTCATATTCCTCGATCAACTCGTCCATCAGTTCGAGGGCTTTCTCGTAATCTGAGCTGTCATGTATATGGCTGACAAAACTAGCCTCACTAAAGAAGTCGACGGCTTTGGCTTTTACGGCTGAAAAATTCATTTTTTGGTCTCCTTCGCGTACCGCTTACAGAGCTTGTCATACTCCGAGTGATTGACGATGTGTTTTACATACATGCGGCTATCTCGAAATTCAATGAAGGCGATCATCCGCAGATTATTGCCACCAATGTCAATCACCCACCATTTGTCTTTGTACTTGAAGTTATCAAGACTGGGGTACATGGCTTTGAGCTCAAGTGGAGTCTCAAAGGTTCCGTTTTTTAGGGTCTTGTAGAGGGCATCAATGGCATCGGCATCATTTGGGTAATTCTTCGCCGCGTCGTTAAATGGCTTTCTGGATATTACGTGCACATTGTTCTCCGGTTCACTATGTGTGAACTATACCAGCAGCTCTGAAAGTTTACAATATGTGAACTTTAGGTGTTCCAGTAATCTCTCGTTCGATGCCGTTTGTAGTTGGTCAGCACGAAATCTTAGTTTACTTCAGTTATGGGGAAATTTACCGAAGTGGGTGCCAAAAAGGCGCCAATATTCCATAACTCATTGATTTAAAAGACTATAAAATTCAGGCACGAGGCACCATTATTCTATTAATAGTACCTGCTAACGTTTAAGCTGTGAAAATCTAAATTATAGCTTCAGCGAGCTTCCGGTAACTTTTTTTTCTATCTTCAAAGTCGTAAGTCACATTGACCACCATTACCTCGTCGACATTATAATAGTCTGACAATGACTCCAATTCCTCGCGACACTGCTCACCCGTGCCGCATACCATGCTGTTAAGGGTTTCATCGAAATAGCTTTGGTCTGAACTTGATAGTTGAGGGTAGCGGTTCATGGCTTCTTCCGGAGGCAGAATTGGCTCACGTATTCCATGGCGAAAAGCCATTACTTTCCAGTAGGTGTGACTCGCAGCAATAAATTTTGCCTCTTCTTTACTGTCGGCACAAATAACAGCGCTCGCTATAATGGCTTGCGGTTTTAGAAGTGGGCCATTTTTTTGCGGGCGGAAATTATTGCGATAATTCTCGATAATGCTCTTAGGTCGTTCATGGGTACCAATAAACAAGGCTAAAACAAATCCCAAACCAAAATAGGCGGCTAAATCTATGCTGCCGTCACTCGAACCTAGCGTCCAAATTTCTGGGCTGCTCACGCCATAGGGCATAACCTTAAGGTTGTGAAGTGGATTTTCGGGAGCTAAACTATCAGATAGCATTTCGCTTAGATCACGAACTTTATGTGGGTAGCTATCAGCTCCACCATCCGATGTGTTGTTGGCGAGTGCACGACTGGGGAGGTGGCTGCCGCCTGGTGCTCTGCCTATGCCGAGATTGATTCGACCGGGGTAGAGCGCCTCTAACATTCGGAAGGTTTCGGCGACTTTGTAGGGGCTATAATGGTTGAGCATAACGCCGCCGCTTCCTACACGAATTCGAGATGTTCTAGCGGCAATTTGGCCAATAAGAACTTCTGGGCAGGGGCATGCATAACTGGGCGTGTCGTGATGTTCTGCAAGCCAGTAGCGTTCATAGCCGAGCTGATCACAGATTTGAGCCAGCTCAATACTGTCTTGTAAGGCAGCGCTGGGTGAGCGTCCAGCATGAATGGGGGACTGGTCAACAACGCTTAAAGTGAGCTTCTTCATATTCTAAGCTCAAGTGCAAAGCTGGCGATAATATGGTCTTGTTCAGCGCTGCCGCCAGAAACACCGATTGCGCCGATAACTTGCCCATTTACCGTTATAGGTATTCCTCCCGGAAAGGCAGCTAGGCCATCGTTGGTTTGAATCATTCCCGTTAGTTGGCTGTCGGCTATAACCTTACCGAAGTCGCCACTATTACAGCGAAACAATGCCGATGTTCGAGCTTTACGTTGGCATACATCAATAGGCCCTAGTGCCGCTTCATCCATGCGTGAAAAGGCTAATAAATGCGCAGCAGCATCAACAATGGCAATTGATGCTGCGACTTGAAGTTCTGATGCGCGCAATGCTGCTCTCTCTATAATCAATTGTGCTTGTCGTGACGTGAGCATACTCATGGCGAAATCCTTACAGTTTGGAGGCGAACACGTAGTTTAGAAGTGGGGCAGGTGAAATCGAGCAGGCAATTGGACGACTTCATAATATAATCGGTTTATTTTACTTGATCTTTCAAGTGAATGGTATAGCAAATAAGCAGTATGGGCCTCTGTAGTGCGCGAAATTGTATTTTGAGGGGCAATCACAATGGCGGCGTTTACGGACATTTTTAGGAGGGCCGTTATTTTTAGTTCGCAGCGATCCTGTGCTTGTTATTGATCCGAAGCGGACTTTTATAGGTTGATGTAAAATGATCCGTCACAGTTAATTTGTGTAGTAATCGTATAACTCTTGCAACCTTCCCGTTGAGATAAGTTGGGTAAGTCCCTCGTTAAAGTCATCACGAATCTTTTGGCTGTGGAATAAAGGCCGGTAGTTCATTGGATCTTCAGTAAATACTGAGTGAACATCAATAGAGGGCTGAATTTCCCCTTCTTTAAGGGCATCACGCAAAAAGTATTTAAAAATGCTTCTATCGCTGAGAACGAGATCAACTCTGCCTGTCAATAGCATTTTGGATTGTAAGTGCTGCTGAGCTGTTTCAAAATAATGACCATTCTTCTTTGCAGCTTCAGCCCAAGCTGGATAGCGCTTAGTTGCGCCTTGAAACGCCACCATGCTTAAGTTCATCAAGTCTATAGGTGTAGATACCTTAAGGTTCCGCTCGGCTAGTGAGAACAGAACATTCTCATATATCACTGCAGGATTACCATAGAAAGCCCCTTTAGCAGACAGGTCTCTGCCCAAATCTGTCATGGCGGCATCGACCAGTTTACTTTCAAAAGCCCTAGGTACTCGCACCAAAGGATAAAAGACTGGTTTTAGAATATGCCCATGATAAGCGAGCGACTCGCCTATAATCTCCAGCTCTAAGCCTTTACCTGTGTCGGGAAATGAATAAGGTGCAATAGAGTGACCGAAAGCCATAACGACCTCTTCCCCTTGCGCAATAGGGAAAAATAACAGCAGCAATAAGCTAGTGAGAGAGCTGGCGTGCGAAATTTGCTTGGTCATGCTTAATGTTTGCCTCAAGCTAACAAGCTGTATAAATACCGAAATATGATCTTACCTAAAGATACTCATACTGTCTTAGAAGGCAAGTGCCTTATCGACAAAGTGGCGATGGAGATAGCCTTGACAATACTAAAGGACTGAATGGAATAGCTACAATGGGTCTCAAAATGACCGTGGGCTTAACCGGTCGCAGTAGAGCACCTACTGAATCTATCTCTTGATGGTCAACGCCCCTCGTTGCCTATTGCACTAGAAATTACCTCGATTCTTCTCTAATCTGTATAGATCTACAGTCTTCATTTGAACCTAAACCTATGAAAATTGGCTTAAAAATAATTCTCTCAACCGGTGCTGTGGTGATTTTGTCTTTCCTGATCACCACCCTAATTATTGGTAATCAATCCAGTGGAACCGTAAAAAACCTGACCTATGAATTGGCAAGAGAAGCTGCTAACCGCAATGGTCAAGTGATAGAGACGGAGCTTGAGAAAATCATCATGGCGGTGAGCTTGATGCAGCGCTCCTTTTTGGCGATGGTAGATCAAGACTTAGCTGATCGAGCCCTTCTAGATCAAATGGTGAAGTCTTCTATTGACGCGAATCCTGACAACTTGCTGGGCGCCTGGACTATCTGGAAGCCAAATGCCTTCGACAGTAAGGATCAAGAGCATGTGAACAGCGATTTTCACGATGACAGTGGCCGCGTCAATAGCTGGTGGTATGTAACAGGTCATGGAGAGCTTCAGCGTGAGTTAGTCACTGTCTGGAATGCGACCAATTGGAGTGATGAAACCGCCCCTCGGCGAATCGTAATGCAAGATCCTTATTTTTATACCCAGGCGGGAATAGAGCGCTTTATGATCAGTATTGTCGCGCCGATCTGGAGAGATGGAAGGTTCATCGGAGTGGTAGGGCAAGATTTTCAGTTGGGCACTTTAGATGCCCACCTTAGGAAAGTTAAGATCTTCGATAAAGGACATTCCACACTCATTGGCAAGGATGGAACCTACATATCCCATCGCGAAAAAGCCTTGATCGGCACCAAAATGGGAAGCTCAAACGAGGAGAAAAAGATAATGGCCGCCATCAAGGCGGGCAAAAACTATACCACAGTGACCCCTGCTGGTCAGATGACAAGCAAGGGCAAAAAAGTTGGTGAAAGTCACACTTTGTACACGCCAATATATATAGAAGGGGTGGACGTATATTGGTCCCTGGCGATTACTATTCCATCCTCCATCATGGATTTGCCATCACAGGAACTTAAACGTTTCACCATCACGGCAGGTCTGATTTCGCTAGTCACCGTTATTCTCGTTTTGGGTTTTATGGTTAACCACTTCATTACCAAACCCTTAGGTCTGCTTGAGCATGTTGTAAAGAATTTTGGTCGCAACCAGTACGCAAACAAAGTAGCCGTTAAATCGAATGATGAAATTGGCACGCTTAGTCACAACTTTAATACCATGGCCGAACAGCTTGCCAACACAAATTTGGCGAGAGACAGTGCGGAGCAGGAGGTACAGCAACTGAATGAAAAACTTGAACAAAGAGTTAAATTTCGAACCAACGAATTGACTGTTGCCATTGATGAATTGGAAGCGGCGAAAGAGCTGGCGGAGCATGCCAATTCCGCGAAATCAGAGTTTCTTGCACGTATGAGTCACGAAATTCGAACACCAATTAATGGTGTGTTGGGTATGTCGAATTTATTGAGTGATACTCGATTAGACCCAGAGCAAGAACGATTTACACAGGCAATAAACAGTTCTGGTAAGCTCTTGCTCACCGTTATCAATGACATACTAGACTATTCGAAAATTGAAGCGAGAGAGCTAAATATTGAAAACATTCCCTTCAATTTGAGAGGGCTGGTAGAAGATACTGTCATGCCATTTAGGGTGCTGGAAAAAGAAAACGTAGAGTTTACCATTGCCATCGATCCCGCGGTTCCAAACACAGTACTGGGCGACCCGGTTCGGCTACAGCAGGTGATCAACAATATTCTTAGCAACGCATTTAAGTTTACTGATAAAGGGAGCATTAAATTAAATTTATGTGTGATCGAGTCTAGTGGTGATGACTTTATTCTGGGTTTCAGTATCAGTGATACTGGAATCGGTATACCAGACAATGTGATAGAAGGTTTGTTCATTCCTTTTATTCAAGCTGACAATTCCACCACTCGTGAATACGGTGGCACAGGGTTAGGCTTGGCTATATGTCGCCAATTAGTAGAATTGATGGGGGGGGAAATTACCCTAAATACAGAGTTGGAAAAAGGCTCCATATTTTCATTCACTCTCTCTGTCAAACGAACCAACCCTGTGATTTTAAAGCAAGAAGCACAGCCTGAAACTAAGCCTTTGGATCCGCTCGGAATATTGGTTGCTGAAGATAACAAGGTCAACCAATTGGTCATCGGAGGCATGCTTAAGAAATTCTCGCAAGTAGCCAGTTATGTCGACAACGGAGCATTAGCGGTGTCAGCTCTTAAGGCTAATCACGCTAAGGTAGATGTTATTTTTATGGATTTCGACATGCCGATAATGGATGGCTGTAGTGCTTGTGAGGAAATTCGAGCATGGGAGGCCGAGCAATGCCTAGAGCCGACTCTAATATATGCTCTCACCGCCCATGCCATGCAGGAGGCCATAGATCGTTGTCTTGCAGCGGGTATGGACGGCCATCTAGCGAAACCTATAGATCTGTCTGCGCTATATGAGATACTCGAAACTGTCGAAAAAAGCTGTCGCGGCTATACTATTAAAGATTGATATCGTTCCCCTAGAAGGAGACTCAATATGCCCTCTGCCAGCTTGCCGAAAAAGTGCTTAATGTCACTTTTTGGTTCGTCCAGCTGCCTGATGCCAACTGCCTCTATGGCGGAAGAGGGTTTGATGCTTGAAGAGGTAGTGGTCACTGCAAGAAAACGCCAAGAGAGCCTGCAAAATGTGCCCCTTAGTATACAGGCTTTGGATAACAACACTCTGCGGGCATTGGGCATCTCTGGTTTTGACGACTATATAGCTATGCTGCCCAGTCTCACCATTAGCAGTCAGGGACCCGGCAAGTCTGAAATATATATGCGAGGCGCAGCTGACGGTGGAGACGGTAATGTTTCGGGCTCTCAGCCTAGTGTGGGAGTGTACCTGGACGAGCAAGCAATAACAGCGATTGGTACTAACCTAGATATCCATATATACGACATAGAGCGTATAGAAACCCTCGCAGGCCCTCAGGGCACGCTGTACGGAGCCAGCTCGCAAGCAGGCACCTTGCGCATCATTACGCAAAAACCCGATAGTAGTGAATTTTCTGCGGGTGCCGACATGGATGTGTCGCTTACTCGAAATGGCGAAGCTAGCCATATTTTGGAAGCTTATATAAATGTGCCGCTAAGTGAGAGCGCGGCTTTTCGCGGGGTGGTGTGGGACAAGCAGGAAGGTGGATACATTGATAACGTTGCCGGCTCGCGGGATATATCATTAACGAATGGCCGTAGTCTGAGTATCAATAACGATCAGTGGATTGAAAAAGATTTCAACAAGCTTGGTAAGCAAGGAGCCCGAGCGGCCCTTCGAATTGATCTCGATGAGCGATGGGTGATAACTCTTGGCGTCATAGCGCAAAAGCAGGAGACCTCAGGTACTTGGGATCACGACCCCAATGACGTGCACGATTTAAGCATTCAGCGGTTCCACCCTGATAGCAGTTCCGATCAGTATTTACAGGCGTCGATAAGTGTAGAAGGGGATTTGGCCGGCCACAGCTTGATTTATTCAGCATCGGCACTGGATCGCGAAGTGGAGTATGAGGCCGATTACACAGAATACAGCTCGGTTGCCACGTGGGTGCCATTTTATGCCTGCGATTACTCTTCTGTACCAGGGAACGTCAACACGGATTGCACCAGCACCGCTGAACATTACACAGACGACAATATGTACAAACGGCAAAGTCATGAACTGCGTCTGCAATCTACTCTAGATGGTAAAGTTAATTATGTACTGGGTTTTTACTACGACGACTCTGAGCATGATTACCTTCAGGAGTTTGTGCAGCCCGGCATGACAGAAGAATACTGGGCACGCAATAAAGACGGTATCTATTACACGACAGACCAATTGCGGGAGGAAGAGCAAGGCGCAATTTTTGGAGAACTCAGCATTGACCTGAGCCAAAATATTCAAGCAACGTTCGGCGCAAGGCAATTTTGGAGTGAGAGTCGTCTATCGGGTTTTACAGGGTTTGGTGATAGTCCTTGGGGGAGTTTTAGCCAGTTTGCGGTTGATGCAATACAAAAAGAAAATGACAGCATATTCAAAGGCAGTTTGAGTTGGAAAGTCGACAAGGATCTTCTCTTGTATGCTTCCGTCTCTGAAGGTTATCGCTCGGGGGGACTAAATCGTGACCCTAATGCGGGAGGAGGCGGCTATTCCTCCGATCTCCTGACAAATTATGAGCTCGGCTGGAAAGGTTTGTGGCAGGGGGGGCGTTTACGTTTCAATGGGGCTGCATACTTTATGGACTGGGAAGATATGCAATTCACCGTATACGACTTCGCAATTTCTACTGTTGCCAATACCTACAACATTGGAGCGGCTGAAATTAAAGGAATAGAATTTGATCTTAATTACTTGATTTCTTCTGAGTGGTCAGTGTCGGGAACGTTGTCTTACAATGATGGAGAAACTACGGCAGGATTTGTGATTCCGGGCTTAGTCGCGGCGTCGGTTGAGAAGGGAAGTCGACTGCCCTCTGTGCCTCAATGGAAAGGGCATTTAGTGACTCGCTATCAATTTACGCTAGCTCATCGAGAGGCTTATGCTCAGCTGTCGTATAGCTACCATGGTGACGCATACAGTGAGATTCGCCCTAGCGAACGAGTCCTCCAAGATGAATATGAATTAATTAACCTACGTGTGGGAATCTTATTCGATAAATGGTCTCTAGATATATACATGAATAACATTTTTGATGAACGGGCAGATATTAGTGCCAGTGTTCGTAATAGCTATGAAGATTCAATTACCACGAATCGACCGCGGACTTTAGGTCTGAAAATGGGCATGCGCTTTTAATGGAAAAGGAGGTTCAAGGTAAATATTGATTAGAAGAGAATTAGACGTCGCCATTGGCGCTACAATGCAAGCCTTTAGAAAAGGCTTAATACCTTTAGCGAAACAAAGAGCAGAACAAGTTCTCACTCAAAAAGACCGTGAGCCGAATGCCCTTTTAGTACTGTCAGCATGTTTGCGATCTGAGGGGCAGTATTCTAGTGCCATTGCGGGGCTTCTATCGCTTCTGAAAGATGCCCCCGATTTTGCTCTTGCATTTCAAGAATTGGGCTTTGCCTATGCGGATATAGGCAAGATAAATTTAGCAATTGCCTATTTGCAAAGAGCATTGACACTAAATTCGGGCTTAGCCTCGAGTTGGCAAAAAATGGGTGAGTTATTTCTAGTTGATGGCGACATCGAGTCCTCCAATGAATCCTTTCGGCGTAATCTTGCGCTCGCCAATAAGAATCCAGCCTATATGCAGGCGGTTGAGTTATTTTCTGCGTCCAAATTTGGCCAGTCAGAACAGTTATGTCGACAAGCACTCCAGAGGAATCCCAATGATGTTGATTTTCTGAGATTATTAGCCGATTTAAGCTTAAGTATTGGTGCATTGGCGGAATCCCAGAGCTTATTGGAGCAAGCTCTAGGATTGTCCCCGAATAACTACGGCGTTCGGTTGAGCTACGCTCATGTGTTGAACAGGAGGGAAAAGTTAACTCAGGCATTGACGCAGGTTGACGAACTTCTTAACGCGAAAAAAAATCACTTTCCTATACTGGTTTTAAAGGCGTCCATTTTGGTCAAATTCGGAAGCTGCGATCCGGCTTTGTTGTGTTATGAGGACCTTCTGGCCAACTACCCACCTCAGCCCAAGATTGCGCTCAGTTATGGTCACGCTTTGAAAACTGCTGGTCGGCAGTCAGGCGCGATTAAAGCGTATCGCTTTGCAATAGAGTTAGATAATAATTTTGGAGAGGCATATTGGAGCTTAGCAAACCTAAAAACCTTTCAATTTGAAGATGAAGACATTGATGCGATGAAAGCTCAGCTCGCCAAAAACCAAAAGGGGCGCGAAGACTGTTATTTTTATTTTTCTTTGGGTCGAGCGCTAGAACAGCGCAGGCAGTTTGATGAGTCTTTTAAATACTACAAAAAAGGCAACGAAATAAAGTCAAAAGAAGAAGCTTATCGCCCAGATTTAACGGAACAAATAGTTCAGCGATTGAAAGCTACCTGCAAAGAGACATTTTTCCCCAGAGTCAACAGCTATGCCTGTCAGGCTACAGACCCAATATTTGTACTTGGCCTTCCCAGATCAGGTTCAACCCTAATAGAACAAATACTAGCGAGCCACTCGCAAGTGGATGGCACTAGAGAACTTAGCACCATCGTTTCTATGGCGCGTAGAATTGGAAATAAGAGGCTGAAACAAGAGAGGTCCAACTACCCTGAAGTATTACTTGAGCTTAGCACTAGTGAATACGAAGCGCTTGGCAGAGAATACATTGAGCGAACACGCGTGCACCGTGGGCACGCTGCATTTTTCATAGATAAAATGCCCAACAATTTTTTCCATATTGGTTTAATCAGCCGAATTTTGCCAAATGCTAAAATAATCGATGCTCGTCGTCACCCGAAGGCAGCTTGTTTCAGTAACTATAAGCAGCTATTTGCTAAGGGACAAGCCTTTAGCTACCAGCTATCTCACTTAGGCCGTTACTATGAAAGTTATATTGAGCTTATGGAACATTGGGGGCGAGTGATGCCGGCTAAAATCCTTACGGTTCAATACGAGGATCTTGTTACTGACACGGAACATCAGGTTAGGCGCCTCCTAGCTCACTGTGGCTTAGAGTTTGAGGAAGACTGCTTGGCGTTTTATCGCAATGAACGCCCTGTGCGAACCGCAAGTTCCGAGCAGGTAAGGCAACCTATCTATAAGAGCGGATTAGTGCACTGGAAAAATTTTGAAAAGCATTTGTTGGGTTTAAATTTTGACACCGCTACAACAGACACGAGCGATCAGTAAGAATTATAAGGCGGAATTTGTTCCAGTGTTGGAGTTCTCCGACGAGCGCATTTATTAAACTAGGTTTGCGACTCGCACTTTGTTACAGGTTTCCTTTATTTTTTATAGTCGCAGAATTTCAGCAGTCGATACTTATCCCTAGGGGTTGATAGTATTCTACTAGTAGCTATACCTTTCTGCTTGGTTGCTGGGTGGCATAACCTCGCCTAACGAGAGGTTGTACTTAGCCTATAGCATTCGACTTGTCAGCACGATCCCAAGTTCCTGTAGATAGGACTGCAATACTGTCTTATCTACAGCCTCAAAAAAGGACCATAAATTATCTCGCCTACTGTTTCGACCGTTTATGTAAATACATCCTTTTGTCGGCGGACCGTTTCCAGTCGGTAATGTCGCCTTCCACCTCAGAAAGCGCCGTAAAGCCCTGTGATGCGCCTATAGTTGGAAAGCCAGACATCTTCGTCTTTTCAACTGCCTTCTCAATTCTCATTTGAATAGAATTGATTTGCGCGGGGCCCGCACCATTTAATATCATCGCAAACTCATCGCCGCCCAAACGATAAAGCTTATCTTCAGGTCGGCTGAAGATTTCAATGGCTTGTGCGAAAGTTTTTAGCAAGGTGTCGCCGAAATCGTGGCCATAAGTGTCATTAACGTTTTTCATTCCGTCGAGATCAATAATGGCCAGAATGGTATCTGAGAACATTTTTTTCTCTAGATAATCAAAGCTGATGGCAAGATCTCTCTCGAAGGCCCTGCGATTGAATACCTGAGTTAAAGAATCTTTATTGGCTTCCTGTTCTGATTTAAGTGCTACGCCTTTTGCGTGATCTGCCTCCAGCTTAAAGCCCATAATCGACACCGACAAACGAAGTACGTCCTCGATAATCGTGGCGTTAACATTCTCCTCGTCATGCATCGCAAAAATATGACCTACGGGCACTGAATCTGAGCGATAGACCATGCCCGCATAAACTTTGGCTCCCATCTCATGCATTACATCATAGTGGGGGAAGCGCTCAGACAATTTTGGAAAAAAGGCAAATTCTTTAGTGCTAGCCACAACTTCACAGGGCGTACCCAAGGCAGTGTATATATATCCGTCTACGAATTTCCCGCTGTCATACATTGACAATATCTCAATCTTTTCTTCTTCTATAAAGCGGGAAACGGCGATCCAACGCCAAGCCGTTGTCTCATATACGTTTTGAACCACAGAGTCGAAAATATTGTTGGCGTCAGCGGACGACAAGTTTTCTAAGGTCAGCTCTCTTGCATTGAAATTAGTGACTACACCGGTTGTTGTTACTGCATAACCTGAATTCAGTTTAGTGATTTTTACTCTAACCGCCGACTCGCTGGTTTTGACGTCGAAAGTAACTATCGCCAAGTCAATGGACTGGGCGATGAGTATCTTGGTGTCCGAGAGCTTAAGGTTTTGGTAGGAATCATTACAATAGAGCATTGCCCCTGAGGGGTCGCATAGCGCAAATCCATTTTTCTCACTGTCTAGCATTTCCATTGCGATATTTGCTATTTGTAATGAGTAATTATCTAAATTCATAATGCTACTCAACAATGGTTAGACTGGCGTTTAGTATATACTAAACCATACGACAGGTTTAAATATCTGGCTATCAATTTTATTGTGAGGAGCGTTTCGAGTGCTGAACCAGTACTATCCTCAATGTGGTCTAGCGTGAATAAGACCGAGACAGGATTCTTATTAGTGCTTGAGCAAAATATCGCTCAGTTCCTGGTCTGTTAAGATCAAGGGCTGGGTCTTCATACTATTGCCGCCACTTCGCGCAACTATCGATTTAACATCCATTTCGCTTATCCAAAAATTACGCAACAGGTGTAATTCCAGTTTTCAGTCCAGCACCAGAGTGTATTCACAAATGTTTTCAGGCCGCCGATTGATCGTTTGCAAATTGTGGCGCGATCAAGCTACCAATAAATCTAGGTCAATTATGGGCATTGTCAATCCATTCGGGAAATGGCAAAAGTACTTATGGGGTGGCGGTGAACTGTAGGCATCATACGCTCTTTTATATAAGTGGCTGTTCCTAGGCCTTAGGCATCGTCTGGTTACTGAATAGCCTTGATGAGAGGCACATTATTTTTCAATAACACAGCGATTAAATTTTTAGGGCGCTCGATGTGCAGTGTTTGTTACCTTCTGTGTATCACTTTCCCTTTATACACACTTTTCATAGAGTTGGATTGACCTTATTCGGTGTCTATTAAAGTTGTGGAAGTCCACTACAGCCGGTTTTTATACACGATGGGGACGTTGAGTCCACCTCAGCCCCTTATATTCGACTATAATTAATACCTTCTACGTATTATGGGTCTTGCTGGGAATGGATGATTTTAAGAGAGTAATTCCTCAAGTTATTGAAAGTGTGGGTAATAAGCGAGGAGATGAGTATTTCCAGGCCATAACTCTTGGTCTGTCATCGGCAATCGATGCTGACTACACCTTTATTGCTCGTCTAAATCCTGAGACCGCTTCTTCAGAAACAATATCTTTATGTAAGGGCGACCAGATAATTGATAATTTTGAGTATGGGCTTGATGGAACACCTTGCCAGATGGTAACCGACAGTAGTGTTTGCATCTACCCTTCTCAAGTTAGTCATCTTTTCCCCGGCGACCAGCTCCTCATTGATATGGGAATTGAAGGCTATGTTGGCGCGCCTCTACATTCGAAAGAGGGCGATGTTTTCGGTATTGTAGTTGCACTATATGAACAAGCGATTCTTGATACTGATTGGGTAAGCTCGATTTTCCAATTCTTTTCGGGCCGTATTTCCGCCGAAATGGAGAATGTCAAACAGGCGCAATTATTAGAAGATCAGGTCAAAGAACTTAATCACTATCAAGTCCAGTTAGAGAGGCGTGTAGAGGAGAGAACTCAAGAACTCAAATTGGCAAAAGACAGGGCAGAAGTGGCCAATGGAGTGAAAGATAATTTTCTTGCCACTATGTCTCATGAGATTCGAACGCCCATGAATGGTGTGCTTGGGATGGCAGAACTTTTACAGTCAACACCGTTGAACGAAGAACAGCGGAGTTATCTTCAGTCACTTAGCCAAGCCGGTGAGACTATGATGACTGTCATAAATGATATTTTAGACTTTTCAAAATTGTCGGCCGGAGATATAGAGTTGGAGGCGATAGATTTTTCACCAAAAAAATGGCTCTCTATCATTAGTCAGCCTTTCCAAATACATAGTCCTAGTGCAGCTAAATTTTCTTTGGTTATTGATGAGTGTCTACCAGCATACCTCAATGGTGACGTAGCTCGTCTTCACCAAATCCTCAGTAATCTTTTGAGCAATTCCCTTAAGTTTACCAAGCAAGGTGAGATAAAGCTTATTGTCGAATGTCTTGAAAAACGAGTAAAAACGGCCGTTGTAAAGTTTTCTGTTGTTGACTCAGGAATAGGAATAAGTCCAGAAAATATAGATAAGATATTTGACCCGTTTTCACAAGAAGATAGTTCCACCTTTCGAAATTATGGAGGCACAGGCTTAGGGCTGCCAATTTGTAAACGCTTGGTAAACATTATGGGCGGAGATATTGAGGTTGTAAGTGAGAAAGGTAGTGGTACGAGTTTTAGCTTTACTCTTCCTATAAACATTGGTGCGCCACCAGCTGAAGAAAAGGAGCCACCGATTGGCCATAGTTACGGCAATCTGAAAGTGTTATTGGCAGAGGATAATAAAGTTAATCAGCTCGTAGCTAAAGGCCAATTAAACAAGCTTGGACTGTTGTTAACAATTGTTGATGATGGCAAACAAGCTCTACAAGAGTATTGTGAGCATGCTGACCAATACGACTTGATATTGATGGACTGTGAAATGCCTAATATGAATGGTTATGAGGCCTCAAGAAAAATAAGAGATTGGGAAAATGCGCATGGTCTTCGCTCCATCCAAATCTTTGCCCTTACAGCACATGTGTTAGATGGAAACACTAAGCTCTGTCTAGATGCCGGGATGAATGGGAAGCTGCTTAAGCCAGTGAAGCTTTCAGATTACCCTCCTATATTAGACGGTATTATTGAGTCTGCAAAAAAAGTCTTATAGAATTCTGTTTGACAGCTGCTGGCACACAGCGGACAGATTGTTTTTCCACATCGACGATGTCCATTCGAAAGGTAACATCAAGTCGCATTATCTATGCTGTATTATTGGCCAAGGCTACGTCCTCATCATTCTTCGAGAGACTTATTTGTTCTATTGGAGCCGGGCGAGAGAAATAATAGCCTTGCATTTGTATGCAGCCAAGGGCGAGTAGTAGGTCTTTTTGTTCTTCGGTTTCAACTCCTTCAACGGTACAGCTTACTTCGAAATTTGAACATAGCTCTAGAATGGTTTTTAACACCCTTTGGCTACGTTGATCTTGCAGCAGATGGTCAATAAAACTACGATCAATTTTTAAATTATCAAAATCCAACTTATGAATGTAACTCAAGCTGGAATAACCAGAACCAAAATCATCCAAAGCAATCATAAATCCCTGCTCTCGTAGGGTCTTGGTGATTTTTGAGGAGTGATCCAAGTCGTTCATCATAGTGGTTTCCGTAACTTCGAATTGAATACGCCCGCTAGGAACTTCGTGATTATCTATAATACGCTTTAGTTTTAGTAAGGTGTTGTTGTTCATTACGTCGTGGGTTGAGAGATTGAATGATAAATAAAGGTGGGGTGGCCATTTTTTTAGATCGCAGACGGCTTTCTCAAATAAATGTAAAGTGATATCGCCTATAGTGCCTATTTTTTCGGCTATGGCAATAAAATCGCTTGGTGAAACTTGGCCTAGCATTGGGTTGTGCCACCTGGCAAGCGCTTCTAGCCCTTTTATTTCCCCTGTTTTCCCATTAACTATAGGCTGATAGTTTATGCTTAGTTCAGTGTTATTAACACTTTGGTTAAGTGCCAGTTCAATTTTGGACTTTCGTTTAATGAGGCGTCGGTGTTTGTTAGAAAAAATAACAGAACTTCCTCTAGCTTCCGCCTTTGCTTCGTAGAGCGCAAAGTCTGCTCTATCCATAAGTTCATCAACTGTATCGCCGGCTTCAGGATAAATTGCAAAGCCACAAGAAGCTGATATTTGCACTAAGCCTGTACGCATGGTGAAAGGAACCTGCAAGGCTTGTGTTATTTCTTTTCCTAGTTCTTTGATTTTACTTTCGCTGGCACTGTGATCAATCACTAATGCAAACTCATCGCCTCCAATTCGAGCTATCATACAATCGCCAGTCAATACTCTGGTTAGGCGTTTACTAACTTCCACCAATACGCGATCACCTGCGGCATGGCCATGAATGTCATTGACTGGCTTGAAACCATCTAAATCAACGAACCCGACGATAAAGCTAGGGCTAGTAGCGTGCTCGTTGAGTTTTTTATGAAGATATTTCGAGAAACTACGTCGGTTGGCGAGTTTCGTGAGGCCATCTTGATTGGCCAGAAATTCGTTTTCTATATTAAGTTTCTGTGTCTGTTCATGCTGTAATTGCAAGTCTAGTTTGGCTTCAATGACACTGGAAAAGGCTCGATAATAGCTCAGTGCAATCAACACCAATAGGCTTGCTACCATGGAGAAATTAATCGCTATCGCTACAAAAACTGGCTCACCACTTGTGCCAAAGAACAAGACAAAGGGTATGCCCACGGTGATTGTGGTTGACCACACAGCAGCGGGTATATGAATTAAGCATACAATGATGCCAATCACGGTCACTGACATATAGAACGCAACGTGGGATCTTAAGGCGATATCCCCATACTTATATAGGGTGAAGCTCCACATTGAGAAACCAATCCCCATTAATACAGAAAATAACACCGTCATCTTTATCTGGTATTTAGCCTGTTTGAGGTCGAAGGTTTGGGTTCTAAAGCTGTGCCACTTTAAAGCTCGTAGCAAGCACGCCACGCTCAAAAATACCATGAAATATACAGTCAAATAGTCAGGCGCTGTGCCATAGTGGGTGTAAGCCACAGCCACCGAGTTGGCAAATAAGATAAAATACAGTAGGGGTACCTTCGTTAATAGCTCCCTAAATTGAGCAAATATGATCTGCTCTGCTTTCCCCCCACCACTTGCCCATAGCACCGCACGTTTTAGTATATTAATAACAGCCTCTTAAGGTTTACTTTCCAATAACCCAATAACCCAATAACCCAATAACCCAATAACCCAATAACCCAATAACCCAATAACCCAATAACCCAATAAGTTATAGCTCATAACAAGGATTACGCATAATCTTAGTAGTTTGTAGTCTGGTAAGCTTTGACGGCTCTCCAGAAGAGTAGGCATTTTATATTGCCGATTTTAGATACAGTTCTGGCTTTGAATTACTACGTTTGATGCTAACCTTGTAGGTATTTGAAGCCAAATACTAGTAGCGGTCGCTATTGTCGCGGAAAAATACAATATAACATGCTTGCGGTGGGTAAGTTCTTAAGAATCGAGGCTGCCCGTGTGTTACAAAGGTTTCAATCTCTGGCGCCTATTGTCGACAAAGTTCAAGCGCTTGAGCTATTGGGTTTAGCTCGCTTCGTTAATCAAGACGAGTCCTAACAATTAATAGTGAGCCACCCAGGGAAAAGCTTGTATGTATATTCGAAACATAAATTGGGGTGATGCCTTACCGATCCGACATGAAATATTGTGGCCGAGTAAACCCTTGTCCTTTTGTAAGGTGGAAGGCGATGAAACGGCGATGCATTACGGCGTTTTTGTTGAAGAAAGCTTGGTCAGCGTTGCGTCTGTTTATAGGAAAGGGCCTATTGCTAGACTCAGAAAATTCGCCACCTTAGTCGAATTTCAAGGCCGAGGCATTGGCTCAAGGCTTATAACACATATTATCCTAGAGTTAGAAAAATCTAATGCAGAGACATTTTGGTGCGACGCTCGCCTTTCTGCCGCTGAGTTCTACGAAAAATTTGGCATGGAGAGGAAGGGGGCTGAATTTTCAAAATCTGGAGTTTCTTACGTAAAAATGGAGATCAATTTACTAGAAATTCTATAAGCAGCTAAAAGAACGGGGTCATAAAATAACGGGGTCAAGTCTTGCCTTTTGCCCATTGGCATCCGCCTAAGCTCGGTATGCAGGCAAAAGGCAAGACTTGACCCCGTCTACGCAAATATTTTAGTGGTCGAAGTAATTGCAGGGCGCCCGAAAAGCTAAACTCGCTGCATAAGCTGGTGACTTTTTCTTTCTTCGATTAGGGCTGCGTATAAGCGACCGAGCCAGCCAGCACATTGGTAAAAGTTTGCTCTGTCCCATCAGGCCACTCAATTTTTAAAGTATCTACGCTAGTTGCATCCCCCAAGCCTATAATTTGTGAAGTAGGGTTCTGGCTTGTGAAATTACTTCCAATAACTATTTCTCGCATTTGTGTAGTAGCACCGATGCTTGCATAGATTCTTGCCCCGGAGGCTTCCGTGTTGGGCGCGCGACCTTCTAGAGTTACCGTCAATGAAAAGCGATCGCCAGTGTTGTCGTTGCGGTAGAGGCTTCCGCTATTGATGCCGCCGCTGTGGGTAATAAAAACGTCGGTGTCGCCGTCGTTATCAAAGTCGGCACAGACAAGGCCGCGGCCCTGACGGCTGTCGTTGAGACCGTAGTCGCTGGCCTGTTCGTCGAAGGTGGCGCCGTTGTTGATAAACAGTCGGTTGGGAGTGCTAGAAAAGTTATTAAAATTGTCATCTCGCCAGCCGTTCACGTGGTAGATATCTAACATGCCGTCGAGGTTAAAGTCGGCAAAGCAGGCAGCCCATGCCCAGCCACCATCGTGAATTTTCTGGTCGAAGCTGATGTCGGCAAATGAACCGATGCCGCTGTTTTGATAGAGGCGGTTGCCGGTAGGCTGGTTAGAGCCCAGAATACTGGTGACAAACCAGTCGAGGTCACCATCGTTATCGTAATCTCCTAAAGCTGAACCCATGCCGCTGTCGTCGATCATAAGTGCTTCATCAGTGGCATCGGTAAACGTTGAGTCCCCATTGTTTAGAAAAATTTGTGAGTTTCTAAAATCGGCGACACTTAATAAATCTGGGTAGAGGTCGCCATCCATTCGAGCGAAGCTCGGTGCGAATGAGTAATCATGATCACCTGCTAAAACGCCAGTGCCAGGGTGCCGAGTAGCAAAACTTGAAGAGATGCCGCTGGTAGTGCTGGTGTTGGTGAAGGCAATGTTGCCGGAGCCAGTGGAAATGTTACGCCATAATGTTTGTGTGTCGCTGGACTCGCCAGCATTAACACTTGAGCCCCAATGTGAGAGCGCCAGATCAATTCTGCCATCAAGATCATAGTCACCAAAGGCGGCGGAAATTGTATTTACTTTGTTGATTTGATCTAAACCCGAAGCCGCTGTCACGTCGGTGAATGTGCCGTCGCCGTTGTTTCTATAAACCATCACGGGGTCGCCATTGAGCGAGCCCAGTAACAAATCGAGATAGCCATCGCCATCCATGTCGGCAAAAGTAGGGCCACTGTGTCGATAAACGCCACCACCGGGTTTGGTTTCGGCGACGCCGGCACTGGCGGCAAGGTCAGTAAAGTTTCCGCTGCCGTCATTTTGATACAGAAGGTTAGGGGCTAAGTCGCCGCGCACAATGTACAAGTCAATGTCGCCATCGTTATCGTAGTCACCTGCAGCTGCGCCGCCGGCGAATGCTTCGGGCATGGAATTTTCGGTAGGGTTTTGGTAGCCGTGGGTAAAATCGATGCCGCTTTCAACGGTAATGTTTATAAACTGCGGAGGTGTTTCGACAGGTGTTGCGCCACCGTTTGCTGGAGCCGCTGCGGTGACGGCGCTGCTCCCGCCGCCACCTCCGCCACAACTTGCCAGCATAAAAATTGATGAGTAGGCGAGCGCTTTTAGTTTGAATAACTTGGCAGGTTTAAACATCGGTGAGGTTCTCAATACGATCAGAATATTTATGGCGTCGGCGTCGAAGATTGGCGTTTCCTTTTGCTATTCTGCTAATGAATACGAGCAGGAACAGAGACGCGGTGGTTCCAAGATTAAAGCTTCCTCCACCTCCGCCACTCTCCGGTTTTTCCGGAGGTGTAGCTGGCGATGGGGTGGGTTCAGGTTCGGGTTGGGCATTCCCTTGGAAAAATAATTTTGATTTTTCGAAAGCAGCAATGCCAATGTCGATGCCAATGCGACGCCCAGGCACATCGTCCACGGGAGGGTGAATGCCACCCCAGAGGCGTGACAAACTGGTTTGGTCAGAGGCGTCAACATAGGTCGCCCACTGAAGCGTTACGTCAGCACTGGGGCCTTCTTCAAAGACTAAAAATTCGTTTTTCTTGGCGGTAAATTCTGCCATGCCACCAGGAAAATATTCGTCACCGCTTAGGCGCGTCAGTACTTCGGCAGCAGCTCGCGAAAAAGTTGAGTGCCCGGAAACATAGCCGGCAAAAGGCGGAGTAACAAAGCTGGGGCGCTGGTAGGGCCACCAATTTTCGGCCAGTATCCAGTCGACGCCAGCCGTATCAGTGTCTGGGTTGGCGATGGCATCCGGTCCTTTCCAGGCGTAAATCTTTAACTTGTTGAGGTGTTGATCTGCATCTCCGGCTAAGGCATCTCCGCTTTCAACCAACTCGATTCTGCCGGTCACTAAAGGCAGACCCTCGGCATGATAGTTTGCTAAGCCCGGGTCGGAGCTTTGGCCGAGTGAGGCCATGTAGCGAAGTGCGGAGATGGGTCGAACGTAGTCATACCATCCTTTGATGCCCCAGGCGGTAACAGCTGAGTCGTGAACCGCTCCGCTCAGGGTGAAGTAGGCTTTAATATCCCACTCCAAATCGCTCAAGAGGTCGCCTTGCCCTTCAAAGCGCTTGTTAACATCGGGATGGTCGCTCACAAATTCGTTGAGCATTACAAACCAGTGCCCCGGTGGCGTTTCAGATTCGGGGCCATCGGCCCAGAACTCGGCCAGCACTCGGGTGTAATCACCTCGTAATACCGTATTGCTGGCATAGGCGTTGCCAGTTACGGGGTTGATTCTATGGCCGGCCTCCGCAACGCCGCCATCCAAAGCTTGATAGAAATCTCTTAAGCCTTCAACAGTGTCGGGTAATGTGGCTGTGTTACCGATAGAGGAGGGGGATATGTCCATGGTCACGCCATCACTTGGGTCCAAGTGGGCAGACCAGAGTGCCACCAGCGTGTGCCCCCATTGGTATTCGGCGGGCAGGGCGCGGTCACCGCTTAGCAGGGCGGGTGCGCCGGGGTCGTGATAGACATGATATTCCTCTCCGTCCCGAACGTAGATTTGACGATCCTCATCGCTTAGTGCAAAAGGCCGGACTTTGCCCCATTCAGCGCCTAGAAAGGGTGGTGTGTCCGTAAAGTTTCCGGCCTGGTCGACAAAGATATCTAATGCGAGGGGCTGCCAGCGGTTAGGCTCAGCCATTCCAGGAGAGCCAGGAATGGCGGGGTTGAGTGGGTCGTTAGCCGGGCTATAGTAGCTGTTGGCGTAGTCGTTTTCTTCATTGGAGCCATCGCTGCTACCCCAGTCGATCACGCAGTTCGCTAGGTAGATGCCGAGCGACGCAGGGTCGCCGCCACTGATATCGGCATCGTCAAAGTTGCGATCGAGGGAAAGGGCATCTGCCATGTTGTACATGCGCTGATAGGTAATGGCTGCGCCGGGAGAGGCTTCGAAGCGCTGCTTCAGGAGTTTGAACATACCGTAGCTGATTGCTAGGGACGCCGCAGACTCTGGGTCTTCGATATTTCGGAAGGTGTCTCGCTGTGCATCACTAAGCACGCAGAGCTCGCTAACACTAGTGTCGCCCGCTAGGTAAGTGTCTGCCTCGCTAGAGAATATCGACCAGGCGTCGTACATTAAAACAGAGCTGTGAAACAAATTCCTCGCGTGGACCGTGGGGCGTGCATAGTCCACCCGAATGGCTGCCAGTAGTATCTCATTCCAGTTGCGTGCTGCCGAGTGCTCGGCTGCGTATAAGTGCATGTCGGATTGTGCACTGCCAATGACGGGAAATAGGGCGCAGCAAAGGCTTGCAAGCATTGGAATCGCTTTCATAAATATACCTGTAAAAATTCGTTCAGCTATCTATGAAACGCACAGCCCAGGCCAATCCGCCCCCACCACCGGGGTCAAGTCTTGCCTTTTGCCCTTTGTATCGGTGGCCAGCCAAAGGCAAAAGACAAGACTTGACCCCGTTGTTTATTAGACACTAGGGTAGAAATTTAATATCTTCTGTACTAACTTCGCTTCTTGGAAAAATGATGTTCAAGCTAATTATGTGTATTACTCGACGTGCTGGTATGACGCGAGAAGAGTTTAAAGATCACTGGCTCAACTTTCATGGCCCTCATTTTATGGAAATTGCTAAAGACTACCGAGCCAAGAAATATGTTCAAAGCCATACGCTTGATACAAAGCTGAATAAAATGGTGCGTGGTCTCAGAGGAATGTCTAAAGAGTATGACGGAATTGCTGAAATTTGGTGGGAGTCTGAAGAAGACTATATCGCAGGGCTTAATTCCCCATTAGTTCAAGAGCGCGGGGCTGAATTTTTGGCCGCTGAAGCGGACTTCGTCGACGCAGAAAATTCCACAGCGTTTTTCGCTCTAGAACATGAATTACTTTGAGACTTAGAAAGGGGGTGAAGTCTTATCTTTTGCCTTGGTTTAGATGTGGATTTTGAATGTTTGGGGCAAAAGGCAAGACTTGACCCCGTTGTTTACGAAATCGTTATTCTGTTTCGCCCCTGTGCCTTAGACTGATACATCGCTTTGTCTGCACGTTTAAGAACGTCTTCAAAGTGATTGTCATCACTATTGACCCGACTAATGCCAATGCTTACCGTGATATTCAGAGCTTGTTCGCCATAAAAAAATTCTGCGTCTGCCATGGCTTGTTTAAGACGATGGGCGAGTTGCTGGACAATTTCTTTGTTTGTTTCTTTTAGAATTATGGTGAATTCCTCACCACCCAGACGCCCAAACTCATCATCGTCACGAACATGCTTACTGATCAAACGGCACACCTCTTTCAATACCTGGTCGCCGGCATCATGGCCATGTTTATCATTGATCATTTTGAAATGATCAATATCGATTACAATGAGAGAGAAAGGTTGTTGATTTAATTGCCACTGGGTCATAACTGAATTACCCACGTGGAATAAGCTGCGGCGATTGGATATACCGGTTAGTGGATCTGTTGCCGCTAATCGTTTTTCAATGCTGAGTTGGTGATTCGAAAAGAGGTGGTTTGCAACCCAGTTTGCCAGACACTGCAGCAGTAACTCGTCGTTAGTTTTATAACTGTCTGCATGTAGGCGGGCGATGTTTATGGTTCCAAAACATACCTGACCTTTAAGCAGAGGTGCATCCATGCAAGTTTCTAATCCGCCGGCTACCAACTGTACGCAGTCACTCTCCTGCATGTTCTTTAGATTATGCGCCACTTCCACGCTTTGTTGAGAAAATACCCTTCCCACCATTGTTCCATCTATGGGTACCGGTGTATCCAGCGGAATGGCTTCACTTCCTGATAAAGCATAGACCTGCAAGTTCTGCCCATCGCCAGTGTCTAAGCATATGCTGGCTCTGTCAGCTTGGATAACTTCCGGCAACCAAAACGCTATGCATTCTAAAGTGCTCGCGACATCATTGGCATGGGTTAGTTGATTAACAAACTCAATGGGGAGGTTTATATGGGTGATGGTTGCGTCTTCAGTCATATGCTCATTATAGAGGCTCATCGTGGCTTTTCTAGCACATTTGGCACAATATTCGTTATCTGTATTCAGAACTAAAGCGGGGTCAAGTCTTGCCTTTTGCCTTTGCACCTCAGATTCATTGATAGCTTAGGGCAAAAGACTAGACTTGACCCCCTCATCTACAATGTCAATAACGTACAATATGTTCCTTTAAGAGTTAGTTAAAATGGCTCTCCCAGTCGTTAATGATTCGTTAGATAGGAGCTATCTGCATATGGCCTACAACATTGCACAGTTAAATATTGCGCGTTTTAGAAAACCAATTGATCATCCAGACAATGAGGAATTTATTAGCAGTCTAGATCGCGTTAACGCTATCGCTGAATCTCAGAATGGTTTTATTTGGCGACTGACGGGGGCAGGTAATAGCGCATTGGACATCAAAGGCTTTGAAGATCCGCATATAGCTTCCAATGTTTCTGTTTGGTCCGATGTCGACTCGCTCGCAGATTTTGTGTACCACAATGAGGAACACAAAAAAATAATGCTAAGGCGGCGAACGTGGTTCGATAAACTGGATTTCTACGTGGTTCTCTGGTGGGTAAAAGCAGGTCATATCCCAACGCTTCAGGAAGCGATTGAACACTTAGATTCCTTGCGCTTGAATGGGCCCACTGAAAAGGCCTTTAGCTTTGTAAAGCGATTTCCAGCACCTACGGAAATGTAAGGGGGTCAAGTCTTGCCTTTTGCTCCTCGCATTCCACATTGGCTAAAAGGCAAAAGACAAGACTTGACCCCGTTATCTAGAAAAGCTAGGTGGTTTCCCGGTGTGTTTCTTGAAGGCTCTTGAGAAGCTTGCTTGGCTTGCGTAACCGAGTTCTTGGGCGAGTTTGTTAACGGACACTCCAGAATTTAGTCGCGCTCTGGCCCGTGCAAATTTTAGATTTAGTAAAATCTCGCGAAAACTTGTGGATTCCTTGGCCAGATGCCGTCGCAATTGGCGGCTGCTGATTGAAAGAAGCTGCGCCGCGTCTTCCAAGTTGGATGACAAATTCTGCGCTTCCAAAATGGCTGTTACACGGCTTTCGAAAGTCGTGGAAAAGATTTGCGATTCAATGGCTTCATTGCAGTATCGAATACTGGCCAACTGTAGCTTCCTATTGGCGTTCGGAAGAGGGGAGTTTTCGATAGCTCGATCAAAAACAATGCTTGTTTCCGGTGCGTTAAATTGCACCTCTACTCCGAAAAAATCGTGATATGCATTTTGATCAGAGGGCGCGGGAAGGCGCATGCTAACCGACTTCGCGAGTAAAGGATGGCCTACAAGGTCGGAGAACAAGCACAGGCAGGCACCTAAGCCGCGCTCTTCACAAAAGCGTTGGCAATCGGATGGCATTTCGAAGTCGTGTATGGTGAGGCTTAGTTGCTTGTCATCAGCGCAGAATTCAAAACGACTAAAGCCCAGGCCAAGCAGCTGAAAGCGCTCCATTAATTCCCAGGCCTGCTTTAGAGTTTCGCTAGTGGCCAGAGCCTGGCCGAACACGCCTAGTCCCGATGCTGTGCAGCGCCTTGAGACCATCAAACCTAGTTGTTCTTCATTGCCGCGAAAAGCTTGGATATTACGAAGCACTGCCAATTCCTGCCACACGAAAATGCTGGAAAGTGGGTTTTCAAGCTCATCTGAGACAATTTGTGTGCCGGCGAGGCAGTCGTCGAGACTCATGCCCATTTCTGACGCCAAAGACAACAGGATTAATGTCCCAGAGGTGTCTCGCAATTTGTGCCAATTAATCATTATGCATTGATATGTCTAAAGCTTCGGGATGTCCGAAAGTATCATATATCGGTCGCGTGGGCCATAGCCACTTTCCCTCTTAGTCAGGATACTAGGCGCCACAATACACAAGAACAACGAGGCGTTTATGTTAAAGCAGGGAACAACTGCGGCACTATTCTTTTTACTCAGTCTGCCGGTTTTTGCGGAGCAGAATACCAATCGTATTCATATCAATGTACCAATAGCGTCGGTGTATCAATACATCACACAGCCCGACAAATGGCATGATTGGTTTCCACATTCAAAGTCAGCAAAGACACCTGGCGGATCATTGGTGAAGGGGCAGGCATTTTCGGAGTTGGTGACGGTCAATAAACAGGATTCGTTATTCGACTACACAGTCATCGAGGCACAAGCACCTTCCGTTTGGAGAGTTGAATTTACTTCGAAGTCGATAATTGGCAGCATTCAGTACCAGCTACAAGAAACCATAGATGGCACGCTATTGACCCGCTCTTTGGAATATTTCCCTGTTCCTAAAAATAAGGAAGAGCAATTAATTCTTGCGAAGTTGGCAATGCAGGTGCAGCCGACGTCGATAAAGGCTCTCTTACAGCTGAGAAAAAACTTGGAAGCCGCATGGGAGGCGAGTAGTAATTTGTAAAATTTTCTAACAGATTTTTTACATTTTCTTACAGGTGTAAAAAGTAACGAACTAAAGGAACAGGAAAGATGCTTGAAGTCATTTTAATTTTAAACGCAGTATGGTTTGCCATGGGTTTCAACACATTTTGGCTGCGGAGGAAAATATTTGCAAAAATAGTAGTGCCAAAAGAACATCGAGAAACACCAGTATTCGAAATATTAGCAACGTCAGGAACATTTTTAGGCGGCTTTAACTTTGCCTTCTCGGTGCTAAATGTTCTTTTGTTGCTGAATTTGACAGCGTTCGACAAGGATATTCAATGGGTAATCCTATTGTTGGTAAACGCCATCGCACACGGTTCTCAGTTTGTGGCTAATGTACCCATAGCTTTACAAAACCGCCGCGGAGAAGGGGTTTGGCAGGTTTTGAAAGGTCTTATGCTTTTCATTTTTGTGATTGATTTTACCTTGATGCTCTTTAATGCCGCATTCGCAATGCTGCATCTATAACACCCATGGGGTCAAGTCTTGCCTTTTGTCTTTTGGGGTTGGAGGTCGAGCGTTAGATTTCGGAAACACAGTTTGCACAGAGCAAGTAATCGCATAAGGCAAAACGCAAGACTTGACCCCGAGGATCATGCTACAATTTTTCGTCATAAGGACTAACAATATAATATTAATAAACCCTGAGGAAAAATGGATATGTTTGGACGCTTCAAGAGTATTTTTATTGTCGCAATTGTGGTTAGCTTGGCGGCCTGTCAGTCCACTACAAATATGGAAGCTTCTGCTAAGGCGGAAACGGATGCCGAAACCTATATTCGTCGCATTAATAAATCACTGCTCTCAAACAGCCAATCTTACGTTCGCGATCCTGAAGTTGTCACCATTAGAACCCCCGGGTCTGTTATAACTCACAGCTCTGTTTGTGGAGTGAACGATTTTGCAACAGACAGCAGAAAAGTTAAATTCTTGTGGAGGCGCTATTGCAGCGCAGCGGAAGGTAGTTTTAAAGAAGGTACCTGCACTAATTCCGATAACGAAGTTCTATTTCACACTGTAACCGAAATAGACAAGACCTGTGTTATCGGTCATAGAGACAATATATCTCACCGCAAGATAACCATTATCGAGCCAAGCGATTCGCGAACCAACCCTCGATACCTAGCTGAGCTTAAAAAGCTGGGATATAGCGGCCTTAGCCAATAAATTGCCTTAAAGTTAATTGGTGGTTGGTGCCACCATTTTTCCTAGCAAGCCCAAAGAGCACCGGTGTAAGGGTGCTTCCATTAATATACGCTTACCCATCTATGGTTTTCATACATCTCTGAGTCCACATTGAACATGCCTGCACAAGCCGACAGCTACTTATTTCACCGCGATGGCGATCTCTATCTTCCACAAACAGCCGCTGGCAGCCCTTGGTCGGCTACTATGCAGCACGGGGGGCCGGTAAATGCGATTATCACGCAATCTATTGAGTCCTCGGCGGAAGCGCTGGAAATGGAAATTTCCCGCCTGACATTTGATATTCTCAAACCAGTGCCGATGTCATCAGTTAAAGTTGAAAGCCGCTTTATTCGCAAAGGCAAACGTATGGCGGTGCTCGACACTGTCCTCACCGCTGAAGGTAGCGACGAGCCGGTAGCGTCCGGCAGGGCTGTTTTACTTAAGCCAATTGTCGGTAAAGAGCCGTCGATGAATACAATGAAATCTTTGCCGACGCCGCGGAGCTCAATTCCTAGTCAGCTATGGATTCCTGATGAAATAGCACGCCAGTTACCTCCTGGCTTGCACTTGTTGATCGGTTTTCATCCGTCGGCCGAGCGCGAACGTCCCGTCTGCTGGATCACCGCAGGTGCAAACATGTTCCAAGACCGCGAGATGACAGCCATGGAGCAATGTGCCACCGCGGCCGACATGACTACGGTTCTGGCGGCACGTCTACGCCTAACCCAAGAAAACATCGAACAGGCCAGCTTGATGGGTTTGATGAACACAAACACCACCATCCACTTTGCTCGCCAGCCCATTGGTGAATGGTATGGGTTTAGTGACCATTTTATTTCGGTGTCTGATGGTTATGGCGTTGCCGAGTGTGCGCTCTTCGACGAAGAAGGTTGCGTAGGGCGGGTAACTCAAAGCCTGATCGTTAACGATTAGACAACGGGGTCAAGTCTTGCCTTTTGCCTTTTTTTCAAAAAGGCAAAAGGCAAGACTTGACCCCGGGGCTTAGTTTGAAAACCGCTGCCGATAGCCCATGGGTGTAAGACCCACACGCTTCTTGAACAGTTTCGAAAACGAACTTATATCGTTATATCCCACTTGCTCCACCACCTGTTGCAAGGGGGTAGTGGAATTTTCCAATATCTTCTTGGCCGTCTCGATGCGAGCATTTTGTACGTAGGTATTGGGCGTGACATTCAACTCGTTTTTGAAGCGCCTGATGAGTGTTCGCTGGCTCACACCCATGTCTTCAGCCAGGCGAAGTTGATCGATATTTACATGCAGGTGGCTGTGAATCCAGTACTGGGATTTTGCTACCACAGGATCAGAGCTGGAATCTTCGGTTAGTAAATTGTGATAGGGCGATTGAATATTGTCACTAGTGTCGATGAGCATGGTCTTGGCGCATTGCACGGCCAATTCACTAGACACTTGTTTTTCGATTATGTGCAAAGCCATGTTCATGTTGGCGGTCATTGCACCACTGCAAATGAGGCGGTCTTGTTCGGTCACCATTGATTGTAAATTTAAATTTACCAGCGGAAAACGGGTTCGAAACGCCTGCTCCAGCCACCAAGTTGTAGTGGCCTTACGACCGTTTAATAAACCGCTTTGCGCCAAAATAAAAGTGCCGGTGCAATTTGAACCAATGATGGATTTTTGCTTCCAGCTTTTGCGCAGCCAGTCTACTAGCGGGGCCATCTTGAGCAGCATGCTGTCTAAAGCATTGCTGCCCTTATAAAGGAAAGCTGGAACATAAATAAAGTCAAAATCGCCGGCGGAATCAATTGTGACATCAGCACTTAAGGCAAAACCACCGCTGGTTTTAACGGCACGTTCATTCATGGCGACGGTTTGCCAGCTGAACTCGGGCAAGTCATTACCCTTGCGCGCTTTAATGTGGGCATTGGCAACCTGGAAGGCATCTATGGGGCCGCTTAAACTGGACAAGTAACAACCATCATAGAGTACCACCGCCACCTTATACATATCTGCCTCAGCATCTGCTTGTGTCAAATATCGCCATTATATTGGCAATATTGCCAATATCGCAAGACAGGGACTTTATCTAGACTGGCTATATTCACAATTAAAGGAAGAAAAATGAGTCTGCCCACCGAATTTGAAAACCGTTTACAGCTACCTTTAGTGGTAGCCCCCATGTTTTTAGCCTCCGGCACACAGCTAGTGACTGAGTGCTGTAAAGCCGGTGTGGTAGGCACTTTCCCCGCCTTAAACCAGCGCAGCAGTGAAGGGTTTGAAGAGTGGCTAGAGGAAATCAAAGCAGAGCTGGACCGTGTAGAAGAAGAGAGCGGTCAGAAACCAGCTCCATATGGTGTCAATCTGATCGTTCACAAAAGTAATCCACGTTTGGCCGCCGATCTCGCCCTGTGTGTGAAGCACGAAGTGCCATTGGTCATAACGTCTTTAGGAGCAGACAGCTCGGTGGTTGACACCATTCACAGTTATGGCGGTTTAGTATTTCACGATGTGGTTAACGCTCGTCACGCCAAAAAAGCCGCTGCTGCAGGCGTGGACGGCCTCATTGCCGTCGCGGCCGGTGCCGGTGGTCATGCTGGCACCTGGAGCCCGTTCGCTTTAGTAAACGAAATTCGCCAGTTCTTCGATAAAACCGTTTTATTGGCAGGCTGCATGTCCACAGGCAGAGACATTGCCGCCGCGCGAATGATGGGGGCCGACTTGGCCTACATGGGCACCCGTTTCCTCAATACTCAGGAATGCATGGTGCAAGAAGAATACAAGCAGCAAATTACCGAAGCCAGCGCCGGCGATATTGTTTACACCCCAGCCATCTCGGGGGTTAACGCCAACTTTATCCGCCAGAGTATCGAGGCCGCCGGCTTAGACATCAATAACTTAGAAGCCCCCAAAACCATCGACTTCGGTCTTGAGCTAGACGAAGCCAGCAGCGACGAAAAAACCTCCAAGCCCAAAGCCTGGAAAGACATTTGGTCCGCAGGCCAAGGCGTGGGCAGTATCGACGAAAGACCTACCACCGCCGAGCTTGTTTCCCAGCTCCAAGCCCAATACAACGGGGTCAAGTCTTGCCTTTTGCCTGGCTGATAATTCGACTTACTCGGGAGTAGTGCAGATCAAAGTGCTCACCAATAGCGGCCAGGCTGTAGCCGCCACTTTGATAAGCCATGCAGATCGCTTCATCCCGAGTGCTTGAAGTTTCAAGGTAGTGAGAAATTTTCTTGGCAGCTGGCCGACGCTGAGCCTTAGGAATTTCGCGCAACGAACATTTTTCGCCAGCGAAGCCGAGCATTCTTTCGACAAAAGCCTCATCCCCCAGATAAACCTGCTGCTGCAGTTTTTCAAAGGGGGAGGGCAATCCAATGCCTTTCGAGACAAACTTCGCATACCTTTTTGCGGCTTCAGGTCTGGTGTCTGCGAAAATTGCCAACAGAAAATCTATATTCAGGAAAGCCTCTGGCCCGACTATTCCGACTGTTGCTCTATAGCTGCTCCAGCGCCACTCTTCCGGTTTTTTGACTAAACCTGCTCTGACTGGATTCAATACAATATAGCGCGCCAATTCACGGAGATAAGATTCTTTGTCCACCAATACCGCTTTGTAACGCCCCTGGAATAGATGGCCCACGCGATCGTGCTTGCGATTAAATCGCTGAGTGTAAACGCCGTTTAATTGCCGCATGCCTCGAGACAGGTTTGCCTCGGGTGTTTCAAGCAAAATATGGTAGTGGTTGCCCATTAGGCAATAGGCGTGACATATCCAGTTGTAGTGTTCGCAGGTTTCGGAAAAAATTCTTAGGAAATTCCACCGATCTTTATCATGAAGGTAGATTTCTTCGCGCCTGTTGCCGCGAGATGTTAGGTGATATAAGGCGCCCTTGAATTCTATTCTGAGAGATCTAGCCATCGATAACCTCCTTGTTATCAATTTCTTGGAGCGGGTATTAGACGGGGAAATTTGGCTATAGGCAATAGTAAAGTAGGGCGGGGTCAAGTCTTGCCTTTTGCGTCTTCGGAAAGGAAAAAAGGCAAAAGGCAAAAGGCAAGACTTGACCCCGTTCATTATCCTAGATCGAGTTTAGACATGTCTTTGCTGGTGCCCGGCGCTATGGATTCTCCACTGTCTCTCTCACTTACGGCTTGTTTAAAACCAACGTTTTGGGCGCGGTCGCGGAACCAGAGCCCTTCTGGGGAGTGACGGGCAACACCGTCGAAAAAATTCGCAAACATTTGAGTTTGGTGTAATCCCATGCTTTCGTATGCCTGGTTTACTGTGAGCTTGCACATCATTAATTGATTGCGCGGTACTCCTTTGATCCGATCAACTAGGTCTTTTACCGCGTGATCCAGTTCATCAACCGGCACTGATTGATGTACCAGGCCCATTGCTTCTGCTTCTTTGCCGCTGACTAAGTCACCGGTAAACAACATACGCTTAGCTTTTTCAATGCCTAACCTTACGACCCACATCATGGTGGTGGGCACTCCCCAAACTCGCGCGGGCGGATAGCCGATGCGCGCGTCGTCGGCCATTATTATCATGTCGCAACACAGGGCAATATCACTGCCACCGGCCGCCGCAGCGCCATGAATTTTACAGATGGTTGGTTTTCGTGAACGCCATAAACTCATGAAGTCCTGAGTGTTTCTGTTCATCATGGCGTAGTCTTCAGTGGGGTCCCAGGGCATTTCCTGATTCCCGTGCATCTCTCCCTCGCTTTCCGCATATTTCACTAAATCGTAGCCGCCGCAAAAACCTTTGCCCGCGCCTTGTAAAACTATCACGTGGACGCTTCCGTCTGCATCGGCCTTTTCAACGGCCTCGCGTAATTCTCTAGGCAAACTTTCGTTGATCGCGTTTAAACGCTCGGGTCGGTTTAGTGTAATGGTGGCCACCCGATCTTCAACTGAATAAAGTAAGGTTTCAAAATTCATAACAATTACCTTTTTGTAGATTAGTAAATAATTTTTTCAAGAAAAAGTTGGTTTATATCTTCGTCACTGTATTCCAGGTCCTTCAATATTTCTTGGCTGTGCTGACCTGCATGAGCAGGTGCTTTATGCGTTTTTTGCCGGTGACTAAAGCGAGCTGCAGACGCCACCTCCAGATAATCTCCAGCGCTCGGGTGTTTGACGGTTTTAAAAGCTTGGGTCGCTAGAATTTGCGCGTCGTTGTGTAAATCTTCAATGTCATTAACAGGGCCAGCAGGAATGTTGGCCTGCCATAGCTTGCTTAAAGCTACCTCACTGCTTAAATTGGCAATTTTTGGCGCAAGTAACTCGCGTATTTGCAGCCAATTTTTTAAGCGCTCAATCACGTTGCTGAAATGAGATTCCTCAATTAAATTGCCCAAAGAAAACATTTCACAGAGAGAAACGAATTCTTTGTCCGACATAACAATTAGCACAATGAATTTATCTTGAGTTTGCCAGGTTTGGTAAATAACAGAAGTGTCTGTAATGTCCAATTCTCGCGAGGGGCTGGCAATGGGCCAGTAAACATCGGTGGCTAGAAAGGCGAGGGTTGCAGACAGTAAAGAAATATCAATTTTGTCACCAAGTCCTTGTCGTGCGGTCTTTACTAGCGCTGCACTAACAGCTTGGGCTGTGTAAACACCTGTTAATTTATCGCAAATTAACTGTGGTTGTAATTCAGGTTTAGGCAACTTACCCATGCGAGCTATACCCGTTTGTGCCTGGATAATGGGGTCATAGGCGCGTTGATCAGACATCGGACCGTTTTCGCCAAAGCCAGTGATGGAGGCGTAAACCAGCTTGTGATTAATAGCTTTCAAAGTATCGAAGTCTAGTTGGTGGGAGGCCATTACACCGGGGCGGCTGTTACAGATAAATACATCCGCCGTTCTCACTAGTTTATGAACTATGGCTTGGGCCTTTACATGACTTAGGTCTAATACCATTGAGCGTTTGTTGCGACCTAGATGGATGTAAGTGCCGCTGATTCCAGGCTCGAAAATTGGCCCAATCATTCTCGCTAGGTCCCCGCCAATAGGCTCTATCTTTATGACCTTGGCGCCCTGGTCAGCCAATATTTGGGTTGCTAGTGGTCCGGCGACCATGGTTGTACAGTCGATTACGGTAATGCCCTCTAGCGGAGCCTGGTTTTTCATATGCACCATTCCTTTAAAATTAAGTCATCACATTCATTAACGATACATATTGCATCGTTTATATGTCAAGACATAAAAATGTACTTATCCTTGCCAATGCGCTGTAACATTTACTTGTCACTGTTGATAAAGGGTCATCATGAAATCAGTCACCACAGTTAAGGGGCGTCCTCGCAGCTTAGAGGCACGCCAGGCCATTATTGAGGCGTTTACCGAGTTGGTAAGGCAGCTGGGGTATAGCAAGGTCACTATTGACGGGGTTGCGAAGGCCGCAGGAGTAGGTCGCTCAACCATCTATCGCTGGTACAAAGACAAGTCAGAAATTGCTTTGGATGCCGCCAGTGACTATTCCCTTCAAACCGTTCATATGCCTCTTAGTGGTGATTTTGAGAGTGACTTTAGAGCGTTTTTACAGAACACCTTTGCCATAGGTAACGAGCTTGGCACCATGTATACCGTATTAATGGCTGAAGCCCAGGCGAACACAGAGTTTGCTAAACGAGTGTGGGACAAATATTCGTCTATACGCAGAGAGCATTTGGAAGAGATTCTAAAACAGAAGGGCGGATGGCCTGCGAGCCTAAGCACAACTTTCATGCTCGATTTAGTCTTTGGCGGCATTTGGTACCGCCTAATGAGTGGCCATGCTCCGCTGGACGATACCTTCGCCGACGAGCTTTACGATTCGGTGAGCCATCTACTGTCCAAGTAAACTATTGGGTTCAACATTGGGGTCAAGTCTTGTCTTTTGCTTCAGTCTTCATTGGGCCCAGCGATTTTACAGCGCCTAGCATATAGATCAGTTATTATTACTAGAATTACCTGTAAGCTAATACCGTGGTGAACGGTATACCTTTATGAGGGGAGATATATTTATGGTAGAGCGTCACGATCTAGGTTTTGGACGTTACGAGTTCCACGACAACTATATTATCTCTGAAATTGGCGAGGGTGTAAGCTTTGGCATTGATGAAATTTCTACCGTCGTTGACCTAGTTAAACAAAAATACTCGGGTAACTTCGGTTATATATCAAATCGTACAAAGGACTACTCTGTAGACCCTGTAGTTTGGCCATTCAGCGCGCAACTCGCTAATTTGAAGGTATATGCCATCGTCGTGAGTGGCAACGCAAGTCTAAATGCATTAAAAGCTGAGATGACATACCTTGATGAATCTGATTTTCCTGAAGGCACCAAATTTCAACTATTCACGAAACTCGAAGAAGCTGAAGCTTGGGTTAGTGAGACCTTAGAGCTTTGGGGTTGACGAAAAATCAGATGAAAATTGAACTCATTATCTCTATTTTCAACTGCGGGTTTAGCATCCTAAAACGTTATATATGATAGAGGTGTTTGCAGTGGACGTATCCGAGTTCTTCTGTGAGTGTAGTCGTTCGACTGCGTAGAGGTAGCTGATGAGGATTGCATTTAAGGAAGTCTTCGTTATTGGGGCTCTGGTATCAATCAGCGGCCCTTTTTCTTAAGGGTATTCCACTTTGGAAATCTCACCAAAAGGCAAAAGGCAAGACTTGACCCCGTGGCTTTGTTATTATTCTTGTGAAGCAAGCTGACACTCTGGAACAACGCGAGCAAGACCATTATGAATAATAAAAACTCCTCCATTAGTAAATTTGAGCAGGTGCGTGCTGAGCAGCTTGAATACAATGCGAAGCGGGAGAAAGGTTATCGAGAACAAGCACTGAAGCTGTTTCCTTGGATTTGTGGTCGGTGCACTCGGGAATTTGACCGGAAGAATCTGTCTGAATTGACTGTGCATCATGTTGATCACGACCATAGTAATAATCAAAGTGATGGCAGCAACTGGGAGCTGCTGTGTATCTATTGCCATGACGAAGAACACACTAAATTTGAGAACCTTGTACGCTATGGCAGCACGAAGGCTACTGAAGTGAAGGCGGCAAGTTATAATCCTTTTGCAGATTTAAGAGCAAAAATGGATGAAAAAAAATAACCGTAGGTTACTTCATGCTGGCGATTAAAGGTCTAATGGCAAGCTACTGTTCTGTTCATGGCAAGCTGATACAAGATGGCATGAGGTTTCTTTTTGATTTTCTTTGATATAGCCCTAGTGGTGCTTGTTTTGCTCGCTAGCATTTCGATTGTCTGGACTACCCTCAGCGCAGGCATGTCTCCTATGCCCAGTTCTAAAAAAGCTCGGGATGCTATGATTCAACTGCTTGAATCTGCAGGGGAGGGAAGTGGTGTTGAGACGGGAGCTTGGCCGGTGGTTGATTTGGGCAGCGGTTGGGGAAGCTTGATTATCCGCTTAGCAATAAAATACCCAAAGAGACAGATTGTTGGTTATGAGCTGTCTTTTTTACCATGGTTGGTAACGCTCATCATCCGTAAGCTACTCGGCCTCAAGAATCTGACTGTATATCGTCAGGATTTTTTAAAGGCCGACTTGTCGGCGAGCTCGCTAATGGTTTGCTATTTATTTCCGGCCGGTATGGCCGCTCTGGAAACTAAACTGACGACGGAAGAAACAACAGGCCGGTATCTCATTAGCAATAATTTTGCACTGCCGACCTTAACGGCAGAGAAAAGTATTCATCTGAACGATTTCTATAGATCTCCCGTTTTTCGGTATCGCTTAGGCTGAAAAAAACCGCAGCTTCGATAACTCGAAAACTGATAATAAATCCACTAAGTTTCCGACACCAATAACATTTATGGTCGTGTGTTTTCTAATTAATCACAATTTACATTCATACTTATAATAACTGGCGATGGCCAAGCCACAAGCAACACTAGTAAAGGTATTGTGCTGAACTACCTTGCCCGGAAATTCATCTTCCAATAATTCTCGCACCGCGGCGATGCGAGATGAACCCCCGGTGCGAACCACGTAGTCAATGCTGCTGCCGTTGGCCCGGGTCTTTTCAAACAGCTGATCAATGCACAACTGAAGCGCGTCCATCACTTCGACAATTATGCCGTTAAACTGCTGACGGTCGAGCGGTATGTTTAAGTTTAACTCAGGAATTTCTAGAACGGTGCTTTCAGAATCTGATAACGCAATCTTCGCAGCTTTAATACGCTGGAAAATTCCGTAGCTGTAGTTGTGATGAATCACATCTTGTAAGCGCTGAAGCTTTTCTTTTTCTGTATCCGGCTGGGCCAAATATTCGCCGATGGTCGCGGTGTATTGGTTTTGGTTTAAGGTGTGGGTGATGGTCCAATTTAGCAAGGCTTTTTCATAGCGGTCGAATGGGAATGGTGTGGTCACTAACTTGCCGTCCACTCTGCGTGACCACTGTGTGCCTTTGCCCAACTCTGGAAAGATCAATTTCTTAAAAATGAGCTGATCAATGTAATCTCCACCTAAGGCAACGCCCTCGGTGCCCAGCACTCTAAATTCTTTGTCTTGATAGTTCACCAAACATAAATCGAGGGTGCCACCGCCAAAATCTACGGTTAAAACGGTGCTGCCATCTTTAATGTCATTTTCTTGCACAAAGCTTAAACACGCAGCCACAGGTTCCGGATAAAAGGTGAGGTCGCCCAATTTTGCGTAGGTGCTTCCCTCTTGAATACGTTCGACTGCGAGTGCATTTTTACCTTTTTCGCTGCCTTCAAACTCTACAGGGCGGCCCATATAAATGCCTTTGGCAACCGGGCCTACTGCCGAGCTTATGGCTTTGCGAAATGACAATGCAATAGGGGTGATGAGGGCAACTAAGCGATATGGGCGATCAAATACCATTAAGCGGCGAATGCTTTCCATGCCGAACAGGCGCTTGATGCCTAAAAATAAGCGACCGGGTAAATCATGGTCTTCAGCTGCGCCGTAGATCTTTTGTGTGCCGGCGCCTTCGCCTTCGGAACCCTCGCCAAATTCGCTTTCTACTTCGGCAATAACCTTGGCAGTCATTTCAATACGGCGATTGGAATTTTCATTGACATAGGATTGTATGGCCACAGACCCTGTGAGTGCCTGAAAATCGCGATCGAGATGAATGGCTGTCGGCACTGTTTGAGCGCCGGGTTCAACCTCTATCACCTTTACCTCTGTGCCATCAAAAACCGCTATGGCGGAGTTAGAGGTGCCAAAATCGATGCCTATACCTTGCATAATTACCTACTGAGTCCAAATTTAAAAGCCCGCGATTAAGCCATACTGGCCTCTCAATGTCTATTATTGTGAGGCTTGTTTTCGACATTAATGGGCGTGCTAAAACGACAGCGCTAGGGTGCCGATAGTAAACCCATAGCTAGGCCTAGCTAGTACTCTATTTCTATGCATTCGCTTAGTAAGGAAACGCTCTGAGAAACAAGCTGTTCAGAATGAATGCATCCTAGCGGCTGGGCGAACTCTGGGAGCCAGCGGCTATGCTTGAGATACCCTTTCACAAGCCTATCTGTGCGTGAATGCATTAAGGAAAGTAGTCATGAAAACTCAAGAATTGGTAAACCGTGTCCGCAACGAAGCTCAGCATGCCTGGGAGAATATAACGGATCAATATAGCCATTTGGCCCAGCTTAAGAATGCCGCGTTTGTGGCCTTCAAGCCCAGTGAAGGCGAAGCTCTGGAAGCTGGGCAGGGAAATGGCAAGGACGAAACCCACTGGGCTTTATTGCCGATAGACAGCTATGAAATGGACGATCAATTGGTGATTAATGTCGAAATGCCCGGCATGGAGCTTGCTGACATTCAAATTAGTATCGACGGCAACGAGTTAGTGCTGGCGGGGGAAAAAAGATGCCCTCCAGAGTTGTCTCAAGGCGATCAAAAATTCTCACAGGAGATCGCCTATGGCAGTTTTGAGCGTCGATTTGCTCTAACCGGTCAGAGACTGAAGAAAACCGGTTATGAAACCCATTATACCCATGGGGTGCTGTCTATCTCATTGCCCTATGATGGTGAGGGGCGTCGAGATACTGTCCGTACAATTACGGTACAGTAAACCCCTTCCACTTAGGCAATGCCACTTGTCCGACATAAATCAGAGCAAGTGGCAACTCATCCTTGGGAAATTGGCCTATACTTAGCTGACCCTATTCGGACTCTAGTACACACACGGATGGCATCACCAGTCTGAGCTCATAGGCTAACTTCGCCAGTGAGGAAGTGTGATGCGCTTATTTTTCTTAAACTCCCTTCCAAGTTTGGGCTTTTGTCGCCCACTTGAGAAAGAATTTGCAATGGACTCCTGTTGCGGAGGCTGGCTCCATGAGTGACTCAAATGAGCTACAAAAAATCGTAGAAGGCCTCTATCCTTTAAACCTAATTGCCGAGCAGCACCTTCCCCAGCTTCTTGAAAAAATATTACGAGTAAGTCATGACGACAATAAAACCCTTATTAAAACTCAGGCGGGTCCAGCCAAGGTTTACCACTACCTTTTGAGCGGACGTATCGAGGTGAGGCATTCAATGGTTGATCGATCTAGCCTGGATCACTCGTCAACGGAAGCCTGGTGTCAGAATCCTCTGGAAGATTTATTGGGCGAAAAAGGCGGCACTATCCGCTCCAAATCAGAAGGAGAACTACTTGTTGTAAGCGTCGATTTTGTAGACGAATTGCTGGCAAATTCTGAGGCGCAGGAGCTCAATGTGGTACACCTCGAGATGATGGGTGACTTGCCAGATGACAATTTGATCGATGATGAGTTCGAGGAGGAATGGTGTGGCGTATTCCTAACAACCCCCTTGGCGGCACACCTTGATCCGCTCAAATTACACGAGTTGTTTAGCCGTTTGGAAGACCGTGAAGTTGAAGCGGGGGAGTTGATTGTTCAAGAAAACACGTCAGGAGATGCTTTCTTCCTAATTAAAAAAGGTCGTGCGGAGGTAAGTAGTGGTCCAGGCGGAGGCCTAAAGAAACCGATTGATTTGTGGGCCGGCGAATATTTTGGCGACGAATCTCTGGTTGCCCATACAACCTGTAATGCGAGCGTGCGAATGGTTGAAACTGGCGTGTTAGGCTGCCTCGACGGTCAAGCCTTTGACGATGTATTGCGGCCCGCACTCATAAAAACTCTAAGTGAAGAGGAGTTGCTAAGCGATAATAAGAAAGAAATTTGTTGGGTGGACGTCCGCTTGCCCGAGGAGTTTAGACACGGGCACCATGAGAGTTGCGTTAACTACCCCATCAGCTCCCTGCGGCGGCGCTTACCCGATCTCGACCCAAACTATCGTTATCTAATTACTCCAGAGGGAGGAAGGCGCAGTGAGCTGGCAACTTATCTAATGCGACAAACGGGTTTAGACGCTTACCTCTGTGCATAGATTAGCCCCAAATTAAAATTGTAGAAGAATCTTTAGTCGGTCCTTTCGAAGGGCTTATTCTCGCTATTAATGACGAGGAATAAGTGAATTAATTAGACCTTTTGCTGAAAATATATCAAGTTATCTTAGTAAAAACTGGGGGTATGATGGCGCTGAAATTCAATGATGAGTACAGCGGCATGAAGAAACTTGGAATTATCGCAGCACCCGGATGGTTTGACCCTACCTTAAGCGAATTTGTGAATCGCCATGGTTTTGAACTTCATGTAACTCAGACCATACTGACGCCGGTGGGTTTTGATTATAGCTTCGAAGCCATTAGGCAATCTGGCGCCGGTTTAGAGATAGCCGCTTGTCAGCTTGCAGAAGCAGGGGTTGATTTTATTGCCCAAGTGGGGCCAGCTTTCGCCTATTTTGCAGGCGGCACAACCACGGGGGCCAAGCGGTTGCAAGAGCATTTGTCTGAAACTTGTGGGGTGAGTGTCTCGCTAAATGGCGTAGCCGTGTTTAATGAGCTTGAAAAAATTGGTGCGAAAAAATTGGCGGTTGCCTGCCCTTATTACGCCCCCGACTGGAAAGTGGAAATGAGTGAATACTTGGGCGGTTCGGGGTATAGTATTCAAGCATTTCAAACTTTTGTTGAACAAGGCCTTTTTGCTAAGCAAGAAGAAGTGGCCGCTAGGGCCTATCAATTTAGCGACGAAGAAGTCATCGATAGTGTTAAACGAACCTGCGCCGCGGCGCCAAGTGCTGATGCCGTTATGATTGGTGGCTCTGGAGTGAGAACCCACCACTGGCTTGAACGTGTTCAGGCAGAGGTGGGCATGCCAATTGTGTCGGCTGACCGCGCACTTTATCAAAGCGTGGTTCAATGCATGGGCTTAAACGCTTAACGCCGCAGAGGCCAAAATAATTGTTCACCAACACTGGTGTCGGGAAGGTTTTCGACACCAATTTTTTCAGGGTATTGGCGAGTAATTTTTGCAGTGCCAAATAGCACGTCCCAAAAGAACAGGAGGTTTCCGAAATTGCCTTTGTAGTGGGTAATACCGTCGTCCATGTGTTTGCCGTGGTGAGCGGAGTGGGTGGCTGGTGTTGAGATGGTGCGTTCTAGAACCCACATCAAAGGCGATAGCCACTTTATTTTATAGAGCGGGCGGTCCCAGCGGATATCTGAGTGCGCGCCAAAAATAACGGTCATTTTAAACACCAGATAAAATGCATACACATAGCCTCCGCCTAAATAAATGAGTGCGCCGGAAAACCACAAGCTGGGCATCAATACGTAATAGAAGACGTTGTTTCTATAAACGATACGAATCGACATATATTCCGCATTGTGATGTGGCCGGTGCAGGTTGTAGAGCAGGGGTACCGCGTGTGACAGGCGATGCCACCAGTACTGGCTAAGATCGTCAAAGACCACAAAGAGCGCAAATACCGCTGCGAAGGACCAGGTTTTTAGCACCCCTCCAGCTTCTGGTAGTAGCACTGAGGCCAGCGCTGCCCCTCCGAGAAGCACCAAGGGCTGTGTGACTAAAGTGAGTAAACCTGTGCCAACCACCTCCACAATTGCATCATCGCGGGTTTGGCCCGGTTTTGAGAAAAATCCGGTAAACAGAATTTCAGCAACTATGAAGCCGAAGAATATACTTAGTATGACGATAATTTCAGTGCTCATGAACTTCTCTCAAGGTACTTTAAATTAGCTAGGAAGGTTGAATGTAGCGGATGATGTGGTTTAATAATGCTAACTTTTTAGCATTTTGGTGAGTTTTGTTAAATTTCTTTGAATTAGGCTCTCCGCGGCTGACCGACCTTATTTCCTCGCCCCTTGATCAGCAGTTGCGTGCCATTGCTAGCCCTGTTCGCTATCAGGCAGGACAACTGATTCATCATCGGGGGGATGAAAAACCGGGTATATCCATTGTTCGTCAAGGCGTCGTAAGCGTTGGCAATTTTGGTGTGGACGGGTCAATTGTGGCAACTACCCAGTTGGGGCAGGGTCAGTGTTTCGGTGAGTTCACCCTGTTTACTAGCTTGCCGAGGACCCATGATATCTTCTCTGAAGGCGACAGTGAGGTTGACCAAATTCCTGGGCCGGCTTTTATGGAACTATTTGCCAAAGAGCCATCACTCTCTCAAGCTTTATTAAGCGTATGTTTGTTGAGGAATCACAGGTTGCTGGAGTTTCTCGATGACATTAGACGTTTGCCTAGACCGGCGTCAGTGGCAAAAGGTCTTCTTTTGGCCTGCCAGAACGAGGGTGGAGAAAAGAACGAAATTCAAGTTCGTCAAGACGACCTAGCTAACATGTTTGGTGTTTCCCGAGTCTCTATGGGGAAGATATTAAAACAATTAGAAATCCTAGGTTTAATCAAACGGGGTTATGGCACCATTAAGATCCCAGACCTGCAAGCGCTGGATGTCTGGGTAAAGCGGCAAAGTACTATTTTAGCGCTTAGTGCAAAGGCGCGGTAATTCGAAGAGAATAGCAAAGCCTTTACTGAAAGTGTTTTTTGGGGCGGGTGACATTATTAGTTAAACACTCACAGAAATTCTATTACTGTTTGTGTAAAAATTCTTGAAGTGATTCAAAGTTCATGGGCTTGGCGTAGAGGTAGCCCTGCAAATACTGACAACCTTTTTGCACCAACCAATCTGCTTGAGCCAAAGTTTCTACTCCCTCTGCAACCAGATTAAGGTTCATTCCCTCGCCAAGACCAATAATTGCGTCAACAATACACTGGTCGTCCTCGGCCTCAGGCAAGCCGTCAACAAAAGACTTGTCTATCTTGATTTTTGATACGGGCAAATGCTTGAGGCGAGAAAGCGACGAAAATCCAGTGCCAAAGTCGTCAATTGAGAGCTTTACACCGAGAGCGGAAATGGCGTCAAGCTGGTAGCGAACAATGTCCGAGTTTTGACTAATAAGTTCCTCAATTATTTCTAGTTCTATAATGCCGCTGGGTATTTTAAATTCAGATAGCAACTGCCTTATCTCAGCGGCCAAATTGGGGTCGTAGAGCTGATCCGCGGCCAGGTTTATTGATATCCACTCAATTCCGAGATTTTCACTGAGAAGTTTTTTTACGTCGGCACAAGCCTGCCTTAACATTATGGAGCCAAGCTTAGACATGAGCCCAAGTTTATTCACAAGTGGTAGAAACTGATAGGGCGGAATTAGCCCCAGCTCTGGATGTTGCCAGCGCACCAAAGATTCTATGCCAACAACTTTGCCTGTGGCTGCCGACACAATCGGTTGGTAGTGACTGTGCAGTTCGCCCTTATCAAATGCATCGCTTATTTCTTGCTCTAGCCTTTGGCTTTCCTGCAGTTCAACCATGAAATCGGCCGTGAAATAGCTGACCCCACCGCGATCCTTCATCTTAGCTCTTTGCATCGCCACTTCGGCAGACCTTATTGGGTCGTGCATTAGTGTATTGGCAAGAGGGTAGACAAACACGCCCGATGTGGCGCTGACTTGGATGGTAGTATTGTCTGGCAGAGCGATTTCAGCAGAGCTCAAAGAGAATAGGCTCGCCAAAATATTTTTTATGGTATCTGCATTTTCAACCCGGCTTACCCAAAACGCAAATACATCACCGCCAACCCGGGCAAGCCGATAATTAAGGGAGCTTGAATTTTGATCAAAGCGATCTGACAAAACTCTTAAAATGTGATCCGCAGACTTTGGGCCGTGCTCGTCATTTATTTTTGTAAAAAAATCTAAGCCGATGAGAATAATAGCTCGCTGACGATCTTGATCCTCGCTCTTTAAGTCTTGGGCCAGTCTTTGCTGGAAAAAGCGTCGATTTTCTAATCCGGTGAGGCTGTCCATACGTTCAAGCAAGCTTAATTTATCTCGCGCTTGTAGCCAGTTTTCCTGTTCGTTAATCAGTGATAAGGTGTCGGCAATAGACGCGGCATAAGACATCTCGGCAATGTCCCAAACTCTAATATCTTCTGTATGCTCAATACACAGCACGCCGTAGAACTGCCCAGAAGAGAAAATGGGGGCGTCTAGCATAGACCTAATGCCCAGAGGCTTAAGGTAGTGCTCGGAGAATTCTGATGTGCGAGGATCATTTATGGCGTCATCAACATTAATAAGTCGATTTGTGCGTATCGCTCGGAAATAACTGGGGTAATTTTTCTGCGTAAGAATTAAGCCACTGTCATAAGATTGCGTGATGCCACTATAAAGTGCTTCGCATTCTATGCTTTCTGGGTCATGGTGAAATTTCCAAACACTAACTCGAGAAGTCTGAAGTTGTTGCGCGCATAAGGCCAAAATTTCCTTAATGCGCGATATGCGACCTCGATTCACAAAACCGTTGCCGTGAGCCAGTTTCATCAATGAATGATGCAAGTCTAAAAACTTCTTGTTGATAGGCGAAAGCTCCACTAAGAAAAGGCACTTTGTGAAGATTCTATTGTTAATGCAAAATTTCTACAAGCGCATAGGCCGCAAGAATCAACTGTCGGTCAGATTTTTTGTGCCAAAACAAAAGGAATTGTTAATGTTTCAGTCATCTTCAGCGCTTGGGAACAAGCCTGTAGTCGCGATGCAAGCCAGTAAGGATGTAAAAGAAATAGAATTGTTGCCACCCTTGCCTTTGCCATTATGAGACTGGTTCCAAGGAGCAGGGCCTCCATTGCCTTTATTGCCGCCAGAGTCCGTAGGAATTAGCATCGCATTGCTAAGGTCGGGCACGGCAAAGGTCAGCTCGCCGTCGCCGCCGTAGCGTGTAGACAGCAATGAAAATAACGCTGCATATTGGGCAATAGGCAATTCTCGCCCATCGGCGGGAAGCCAAACCCCAGCTCCGTTAGTTGGGCAGAAATCCAAGGCCACCCATTTTATCTCTCCGAGATAGGGCGCGCTGTCTGCAGAGGCGTAAGACCCTCCAGCCATTGGAAGCATTAATAGGAATAAAACGTAAGAGCTCAGCTTATTTACTCTAGGTGTTTGCATCAGAATTTCCTCCACAATTTACATTCCCCCGTAAGTATAGAGTAGAGTGGAAGAACCGCTTGAACATCTGTATAAATGTGCGTTTATTACTCTGATTGACGCAAACTATCGCCGCCAGATTGTTTATATGCCCGTGTTATCAGCGTTCTCAATAGTCTAATTGTTAAGAAATATTAATTTTCCTCTTGATTGGAAAATTGATTTGAACTAACGTCCCCAGCCTGTACTCTACAGATCCCACCGAATGAAAGGCGTACTTAATAGCTCATGCTGATGGCAAGATATAAAACATTGATCGTAATGCTGCTGACACTGGTTTTTACCGGTCAAGTTTTGGCATCTACGATAATGTCCTGTCAAAGCCAATCGCCTGAATCGGCAAGTTCCGCCAATATGGCCGACCACTCTCAGCACATGAGTATGGACAAGCCTCCTATCGATACAGAGCTCGGTGCGGAATGCTGTGCTAACGATGACTGTAATTTTGGCGGCTGTACTATCACCGCCGTTTTGCCCTTAGCTCAATCTACCTTGCTCGCTGGGCTAGCGTTATCGTCAGGCCAACACCATGACTTGGCTTTAAGACAGCGAATGACTCCTCTTCTTCGCCCCCCCATTTCCGTTTAACACTGGATACGTGCGTCTAAAATTTGGCGTGCATTTCTCTACGCAGCCATACACACCTTAGCGGGAGTATTTAAAACTCCCAATTAGAGTCGCCTGAAAAGGCCTTGATACCCTGTGGTCGTTATTATGAATCCGCTTGTCTTAAAAACCCTTTGCTTAAAACCCATCATTCTATTTGCCCTTGACGAGGAACAAAGATGAAAGATAACTTTCCAGATTTAAACCTTGTCAATCCACCCGCCATGTCCCGTCGACGCTTTGTTACCGGTGTTGCCGCGAGTGGTGCACTTTTGGGTTTGGGCTTAGGTTCCACTGTGTCTTTAGCTTCACCTCAAAACCGCATGGGTCCAGACACGCTGCGAGGTAGGGTGTTTGACCTTAGCATCGATTATAAAACCGTTAACTTCACCGGCAGCAAAAGTGTTGCTACAACCGTTAATGGTTTAGTGCCCGGTCCGGTACTGCGCTGGCGAGAGGGTGAAAGCGTTACGTTACGAGTGACAAACAATCTTACCGAGGACAGTTCAATTCATTGGCACGGCCTTATCTTACCGACCAATATGGATGGTGTGCCTGGTCTTAGTTTTACGGGAATAAAGCCCGGTGAAACATTTGAGTACCAGTTTGATGTTAATCAAAGCGGTACATATTGGTACCACAGTCATTCGGGCTACCAAGAACCGACAGGCATGTATGGGGCCTTAGTTATAGACCCTAAAGAGCCAGACCCTGTGAGTTACGATCGTGACTACGTTGTTATGCTCTCAGACTGGTCTGACGAAAAACCGCAAGATATCTATGCCAAGCTAAAAAAACGCAGCGACTATTACAATTTTCGCGAGCGCACTGCTGGTGACCTCTGGAGTGACATTAAGGGTAAGGGCATTGCCCAAACGTGGAGCGATCGCTCTATGTGGAATAGAAGCCGCATGTCAGAGAGAGATATCTCTGATGTGACCGGCTACACCTATACCTATTTGATGAACGGCGTAACACCTAGTGATGGGTGGGTGGGTTTATTTAAGCGTGGTGAGAAGGTGCGCTTGCGGTTTATTAATGGTTCATCAATGACACTATTTGACGTTCGTATCCCCGGTTTAAAAATGACGGTGGTTGCTTCTGATGGTCAGAATATTCAGCCCGTTAGTGTTGATGAATTTCGCATCGGCGTTGCCGAGACTTACGACGTAGTGGTCGAGCCAAATGATGACAGTGCCTATACCGTTTTTGCTCAAAGCATCGATCGATCGGGCTATACACGCGGTACATTGACACCCGATCTAAGCTTGAATGCCTCTGTGCCCGCCATGGACCCAGCGCCGACATTAGGTCACCGTGATATGGGCATGAACATGGACATGAGTGGTGGCATGCAAGGTATGGCCGGGATGGGTGTTATGGGTAGTATGGAGGGCATGGATCATGGCAAGTCAGGCGCAGGCAAAATGTCAGGCATGAATCATAGCCAGCACCAAATGGGGGGGATGAAAGCAATGAAGTCTGCGCGTGGCAGTGATCGAGAAGAACCTTTAATTAAAGCGGGTTTTGCCAATAATACTGAAAGTAACAAGCGAGAGGTGACTCATGATAAAGCTGAAGATGGCCCTCATGTAGATATGCAGGCTATGAACCCTCAGAGCGGTTTGAGTGACCCTGGCCTTGGCTTGCGCAATCACCAAGAGCTTCATGGGCGAAGGGTTCTGACCTATGCCGATATTAAAAGCCTCCATCCCTCCCGTGATTTACGTGAACCTTCTCGGGAAATTGAACTGCACTTAACGGGCAATATGAGCCGTTACATGTGGTCATTGAATGGGGTGAAATTTTCAGATGCAGAACCTCTACAGCTGAAGTTCGGCGAGCGAGTGCGCATTACTTTAGTTAACGACACTATGATGAGCCACCCGATGCATTTGCACGGAATGTGGAGCGAACTGGAAACCGGTGACCCAAACTATCTCCCTCGAAAACATACTGTCATTGTGCAGCCCGGATCAAAAATCAGCTATTTAGTAACGGCCGACGCCGTCGGGCGATGGGCCTATCACTGCCACTTGGTTTACCACATGCCAGGCATGTTCCGCGAAGTGCGGGTGAGCTAAGGAGATTTTTCAATGAAGCTATTTATCAACTTATCTAAGAAATTATTTATGAATTTTTCTATGAAACTATTTCCGATGGGAAAAAAAATCTTCGCTAAGAATGAGCGTGCTTCTAGAGTGTCAGCATTGTTGCTGCTCATGGTGTTTGGCGCGGTGCAGCCCGTACTGGCGGGAGGTAAAGACGATCCGACGCTTGGCATGCTTATGATTGATCAATTAGAGCAACGTAAGGGGGATGACGACAACACGCAAATAATGGATGGGCAGGCTTGGCTTGGTAAAGACTTACAAAAGCTGTGGCTCAAATTTGATGTAGAGAGGTCCAGTGGTGATACCGAAGAAATGGAATTGCAAGCTCTCTACAGCAAAGCCATCGCGCCTCTCTGGGACTTACAAGTTGGAGTTCGTCAGGATTTCCAGCCCACACCTAGCCGAACTTGGGCTGTCATCGGGCTTCAAGGGCTTGCGCCGTACTTTTTTGAAGTGGATGCCGCCTTTTTTGTCGATGCCAGTAATCGCAGCGCATTTCGAATTCAGGCGGAATACGAAATGCTACTGACTCAACGACTGATCTTAACGCCTGAATTTGAATTTAATCTCTATGGTCAAAATGATAGAGAGCTTGGCACCGGCTCTGGCCTATCGGATTTTGAAGCGGGTCTCAGGCTTCGCTATGAAGTTCGCCGAGAGTTCGCGCCTTATATCGGGGTCAACTGGGGTAAGAGGTTTGGCAACAGCGCAGATTTCGCCCGTGATGAGGGTGAAGATACCGACGAGGTGCAATGGGTCGTTGGAGTGCGCGCTTGGTTTTGATACAGTTTAAAAGCTTTACTTTAGCAGGCTGATTAAAGCTCAGCCCTCAACTGTGCAGTTGTCCAACTTCCAAGACGGGCGACGCATCCAGATCTTCCGCGTCCATCATGCCAGCGATTCGTTGCATGGTGGCCAACATTTGTGATTGCTCCCACGTTTCCATTGCTTCAAAGCGTGCAATAAAGTGCTCTTGAAGCGGGGTGGGGGAGTCCTTAATAATTTCGGTGCCTTCTGCCGTTAGGCTGATGCCCACTTTGCGCTTATCGGTTGTCGAGCGCGTGCGGGTCACTAAATTGCGTTTTTCAAGACGATCTAAAATACTCGTTATTGTTGCAGAACTGAGATTAATCGTTTTAGCCACCTCTTTAACCATGGCGTCATCATGCTCGGCTACGGCCTGTAAAACCAACAGTTGTGGGCTGGTTAAGCCTGTTTCTTTGCTTAATTTCTTTGAATACAGGCCAATCGCACGGATCACCTGGCGAAGTGCTATCAGCAATTCTTCATATTTTTTCATTTTTGCTACTCAGTACAACACGATTAATTACAATTCTATCAAATAATTTTAACACAAACAAAAATTGCTTAAGCCGCGGTATTAGCGCCATAAGCCCGCATAATCAGGCTCTTACGGGCAAGGTTTAGCGATCAGAGCTTGATATTCATCATGGCTTGCTTCATTATAATGCTTTGAGCACTAATCATTAGAGGTGAATCAAATTCTTAGCCCCAAAACCCTAGAGAAATTAGGGTCCTTCAAAGCTAATTCCAAGCAGTATGTAGACAAAGCCACAGAAACCTTGTGTTTCTGGTTGATTTTGAGCACTTATGCTTTCTATCCCTTCTACCTCCTATATAAGTTCAGCACAAACAATAAGTCGACAATATAATGGCCTATACCTATTTTTCATTAGTGTTGTATTTCTTACTAATGCTCGGAATCGGCCTTTACGCCGCTAAAAAATCAACCTCCAGCCTCTCTGGCTACATGCTGGGCGGTCGAAAAGTGAGCGCCAAAGTAACGGCACTTTCGGCGGGGGCTTCCGATATGAGTGGCTGGATGCTGATGGGGTTGCCTGGCGCCATGTTCGTTTCTGGTTTCAGCACCATCTGGATTGCCGTGGGCTTAATCCTTGGCGCCTGGGCAAATTACCAGCTGGTGGCCCCAAGGTTGCGCGTATATACAGAGCTGGCAAATGATGCCCTGACTCTTCCCGACTATTTGAGCCAGCGTTTTGAGCAGGAAAATGGCAGCATTAAGCTCGTTTCTGCGCTTGTTATTATAGTGTTTTTTACTTTGTACACTTCCGCTGGGCTAGTGGGGGGCGGCAAGTTGTTTGAATCTGCCTTCGGGCTGGATTATCAAGTCGGCGTATTTGGAACGATGTTTGTGGTTGTCGCCTACACGCTTCTAGGCGGCTTTCTCGCTGTTAGCCTAACCGACTTTGTGCAAGGCGTGATTATGTTCGTGGCCTTGATTGTAGTGCCCGTGGTTGCGCTGGGTAACTTTGACAGTCCACAAGCTATGCTGGGCTATACCATGGAGACAATTCCTTCATTCTCCGAAAGCTACTCAGACATAACGATGTTGGCCCTGCTGTCGAGTTTGTCCTGGGGCTTAGGCTACTTCGGGCAGCCACATATTATTGTTCGTTTTATGGCGATAGATTCTGTTAAGAACATCAAAACGGCTAAGCGAATTGGCATGGGCTGGATGTCCGTGACCATTGTTGGAGCGTTGGCAACAGGCTTAACCGGCCTTGCATATGTGAACAAATTTAATATTCAATTAGATGACCCTGAAACCATATTTATCTTTTTCTCAGATACTTTATTTCATCCTTTAGTTACGGGCTTTTTACTCGCAGCCATCCTAGCGGCTGTTATGAGCACCATATCTTCCCAGCTTTTAGTTTCAGCGAGTTCATTAACTGAAGATATTTACCGGGCTTATAGCAAGAAGACCCTTTCCCAGAAACGTTTGGTTAATGTCAGTCGCGCTTGTGTATTTGCGGTTGCGTTATTTGCCGCAATGATTGCTTTGCAACCGACAAGTAGCATTCTCAATATTGTCAGCAATGCCTGGGCAGGTTTTGGCGCCGCCTTTGGCCCATTGATATTGTTTACTTTACTGTGGCAAAGAGTCACCTACCGCGGCGCTGTAGCGGGAATCGTTAGTGGCGCAGCCACCGTGCTCATTTGGATTTTCGTGCCCGTCTTCGAAGACGGTTCAAGCCTCAGCAGCCTAGTGTACGAAATGCTGCCCGGCTTTATAGTCAGCTCAGCGACCATTTTCTTGGTCAGCTTATGGAGTCAGGCGCCATCGAAAAATATTACTGAGACCTTTAAGGCCGTCAATCTTCATATCGCAAATAGTGCATCCTAAAGAGAAAATATGTTAATCAAAAACAGCAAGCGTCTAGTCATAAAAGTGGGTAGCGCACTAACGGCGCCCGGCAACAGTGGCTGCAGCTCAAAACATTTAAAAAACATTGCCAATTTCATTCAGAATTGCCGACGTCAGGATACGCAAGTGATCTTAGTGTCTTCAGGTTCGGTTGCCGCAGGCAGGCAGTGGTTCACAAGCAAAAAGCCCTCCAAGGCTTTAAAGAAAGCTATGGCGGCTGCAGGTCAAACTGACATGATGGCGGTTTGGGGCGAACTACTTGATATGCCGCTGGCACAGATGCTGCTCACACATGCCGATCTGTGTGACCGCGAGCGCTATGTCAGCATTAAAGAAACCATCGAATCACTGCTAGACCACGGTTTACTACCCATCGTCAATGAAAACGATGTTGTTACCTCAGATGAGCTAAAAGTAGGTGACAACGACAACCTGGCCGCAATGACCGCGGCGGCAGTTGATGCAGACACTCTAATTATGTGTACGGATGTTGACGGGTTTTATGACAAAAACCCACAGAGCTACAGTGACGCAAAGCTGTTGCAGCGAGTGTTAGAAATCACCCCATCAATTTACTCTATGGCCACAGGCTCAGTCAGCTCAACCGGAACCGGTGGAATGTTGACAAAAATTGAAGCCGCGGAAAAAGCCATGGCCTATGGCATTCATACTTACATAGTTAATGGTTTCGATTCATTATCCCTAGAGTTGCTCAGCAACGGCGGCAATCCCGGCACTCACTTTTTGCCTAACGAGAACCCACTTTCCCCTGCAATTCACTGGATGACACATACGGTGCGTGAGTGTGGCGAAGTTATTATCGAAGATGGAAAATCAAACTTTTTCGGATCGGGCCAAATGCTGACAAGCGAAAAAATGCTAGAAGTTAATGGGCAGTTTTCAGTGGGCGATTCGATTTTAGTCTCTTCAAGAGATGGCAAGAAAGTAGTGAAGGCAAAAGCTAACTACAGCAGCTGCCTACTTAATCATATCGTTCAGCAGCAAGATGTAGATAGCATTGAAGAACAGACTCCGCCACAAAAGTATTCGCTCGTGTCGAAAGAGCATCTGGCCGTGTTGGAAAGTTGATGGTTTTACCATTGTTTTGTTTTCTCTCTGCTAGCAGTACGATAAGTTATTGAAGGAATAATATGTTAGACCCGAACCTAAAAGTTGCCTTTATTGGCGGTGGCAGTATGGCGAAAGCAATTTTGTCTGGGCTTATTTTTAGCGGGCACTCTCCGAAACATATTATGGTTTGTACGCCTACGGCAAAAAACCGAACTGAAATTGCAGAGAATTTCCAGGTTCTAGTGGAGCATGACAATCTCAAAGCCGTTGCCTTTGCCGATATCATTATCCTTGCGGTTAAGCCAAATATGATTGGTACTGTGTGTGATGAGCTGCGAGAAGAATTTGCTCTGCGCAATCAGCCCAACATACTTGTCTCCGTGGCCGCCGGAATAAACAGCGAGCAAGTACACCAAGCCAGTGGCAACTCACGAGTAATATGTGCGATGCCGAACCTTCCCGCGGCGGTTGGTCAAGGCCTAACAGGTTTGCACGCCCACGAAAGTGCCTCCCAAGAAGATATAAAACAAGTCAATGATTTGATGTCCGCGGTAGGCGAGACCATGTGGATCAATAACCCACATCATATGCCGTCTATTGTCGCTGCTGCTGGAAGCTCTCCTGCTTATTTCTACCTATTTATGGAAGCCATGGAAAAGTCTGCCATTGCACAGGGTTTGCCAGCTCACCAAGCCCATGAAGCGGTCATGCAAAGTGCCTTGGGTGCCGTTAGTTTGGCGAAACAAACAGGCACCTCATTTAGTCAGTTGCGCGGCCAAGTTACCTCCCCGAAGGGCACCACTGAGCAGGGCATCAAAACATTTCTGCAGCGAGATATTGAAGGCATTGTGGGCGAGGCGATGATAAAGGTGGCTAATCGTTCAAGAGAGTTAGAGCAAAGCCATATCTCTAGCTAGACCTTAAAGACCACGCTGATTTTTGTTTGATTATTGATCAGTTCTTCTTAAACTCCACTCGTGAACGCCCCCCACAGCTTAATCCCACCACAGCTTAATCCCACTACAGCTTAATCCCACCACAGCCAAGTCTGGCTGTATTGCCATTTTGGTTTAATCAAGTCCTTTTCATTAATGCAGAACTTACATTGCATGTAGTAGACTAATCTCAAACGAGCGTTTAAGTTCTAATTCCCCAAGCTTGATAGCGGAGACAGTTATCGATGATCACAGTGAACGAATCCTCTAAGGCCGGCCCTATTCGGGGTAGCTACGACCCACGCTTTGAAAATGTGGCCACAGAATTTATCCAAAATTTTGAACAGCGGGGTGAAGTAGGCGCTTCGGTTTGCCTCAATGTGGAAGGTGAGAGCTTGCTCGATCTGTGGGGCGGCATGCGGGACCCAAAAATCGCTGATCCGTGGCAGGAAGATACTCTGTCCCTTGTTTTCTCGTGCACCAAAGCCGCTACAGCCCTTTGTGCGCACATGTTGATAGAGCGCGGGCAATTAGACCTAAACGCCAAAGTATCAGACTACTGGCCAGAGTTTGGTCAGAACGGCAAAGAAGATATCACCGTACTCATGATGCTGAATCACAGCTCTGCATTGCCCGCACTGAGGGAGCCGGTTAAAGCTGGGGGCTATAACGATTGGGATTACATGGTTGCACGGCTTTCCGCTGAAGAGCCGTTTTGGGAGCCGGGCACCCGTAACGGTTACCACATGATTACCTACGGTTGGACGGTGGGAGAATTGGTGAGACGCGCTTCAGGTAAGTCACTCGGCACATTCTTTAAAGACGAAGTGGCCGACCCGCTGGGTATCGATTTCTGGATTGGTTTACCTGAGGACAAAGAACCGCGTGTTGCGAGTATGATTCCCTTTGCTTACGACCCCGAGATTAGGCCGACCGATTTTCTGAGTGCCCTGATGTCTGAGCCTGAGTCGATTCAGCATCTATCGTTTTTAAACAATGGTGGCCATCAGGTTGATAGTCGCGAAGCTCACGCCGCCGAAATTGGTGGCGGCGGTGGTATTGCCAATGCTCGGGCACTCGCAGGAATGTTCAAGCCGCTGGCAAATGGGGGTAAGGCGGGGTCTGTAGAGCTTCTATCTGCTGATACAATCAAACGTATCAGCGCCGTGTCGATGGCCACGCAACGCGATGCCACGCTGCTGATGCCCACACGATTCGCCCAGGGTTTCATGCTGTCTATGGACAATCGCAGCTTGCTAAACGGCGACCAAGAGACGGTGCTCATGGGCCGCGATGCTTTTGGCCATGTTGGGGCAGGAGGCAGTATAGGTTTTGCTGACCCTGAGTGCCACTTGGCCTTTGGTTATTCTATGTCACAAATGGGCACGGGCTTGATGCTGAATGAGCGCGGCCAAAGTGTGGTTGATGCGGCTTATAAGAGTCTTGGTTACCGCACAAACTCTCCTGGGTTTTGGGTGCGCTAGCAATTGCCTGCGCAGAGAGCTTTAGTCTCGCGAACATGAACAAGTGTATTGCAAAAACACTTTAGAATTATACAAAACGGAAATATATAATGATTAAACTTCACGGCTTTTCATCAAGTAATTACTACAACGTACCAAAACTTGCACTTCTGGAGAAGGGCGTAGATTTTGAAGAAATTGTGTCTTATACCGGAGTTGGTCCAAAGTATAAGCCAGAGTATCTGGACAAAAGCCCTTTAGGTAAGGTGCCCGCTCTGGAAACCAGCGAAGGTTTCATCAGTGAGTCTCGCGCAATTCTTGAGTATATCGAACGGGCATACCCACAGCATTCGCTACTGCCAAGTTCGCCTTTTGATATTGCTAAGGTACAAGAACTATCACAGTTCATTGAACTTTACTTTGAGCTTGTGGCGCGTCGATTAGTTGTTAATCTTCTAACCGGATTGAAGCCTGACCCAACTGTAGTGAAAGAAGTAGAAGCTAGCCTCGATAAAGCAGCCGCGGCACTAAGTAAGCTGTCAACGTTCGAGCAGTTCGCTTATGGCGATCAATTTACGCTAGCAGATATTGCCGTCATTCTAAACCTGCCCATCGTGCGCGGTGTTGGCAAAAAGTTTTTGGGCCGAGACCCCTTGGCAGAGGTGCCTGGCTTAGACGCCTACTGTGCGCGCATGGAAGAGCGAGCTAATGTGAAGAAAATACGCGCAGACGCTGCTGCCGATCAAGCGGGTTTCATGGCTCACTTGAAAACTTTATACGGCCTTTAAGCGAGCGGGGCAGTCTTTGTTCGAGGCAATTTTAACTCAAATTGGATGGCATAAAATTGATAACAATAAACAGTACCTCAACTCTATCTAAACTACCTTCCAGCCTGGCTCTGGTTTTAATTCTATTGACAGCCGCGTGCTCCAATAACACCCAAGAACGAGTTGCTGCCCCGGAAACTGAACGTCGGTTAACCCAGGGCTCTATTGTAGGTTTCGAAGGTGAATACAATAACCATGCTTGGCTGGGCATCCCCTTTGCTCAAGCTCCTACTGGCGAGCTGCGCTGGAAAGCGCCACAACACCGAGCGGCTTTTCCAAGTGGAGCATTGAGTGCGCTTGAGCATGGATCGGCTTGCACTCAGTTAGCTGGGGGGCTCAGTGGGGTGCCAGGTGAAGAAGGTTCTGTAGGTGGTAGTGAAGACTGTCTGTATTTATCGGTTTATGCGCCAAAGCTGTCTAAAGACGACATCATAAATAAAAGCAGCAAGCTGCCCGTTATGGTTTGGGTACACGGAGGCTCCAATAAAACCGGTGCAGGCTCGATGTATGACGGTTCTCGTCTAGCAGCCGAACAAAACGTAATCGTCGTCAGTATTAATTATCGCCTGGGGCCTTTTGGTTGGTTTAAGCACCCGGCACTTAATCAAACTAGCGACGTCGACGCCTCGGGCTTTGACCGGAATGCTCTCAATTCTAGCGGTAATTACGGTACCCTCGATATTATTCAGTCATTAAAGTGGGTGAAAGAAAATATTTCGGGCTTTGGTGGCGACGCGAGCAACGTGACATTGTTTGGTGAATCTGCCGGTGGCTACGATACCTACAGCTTAATGCTCAGTCCCTTAGCAAAAGGTTTATTTACTAAAGCTATATCTCAAAGTGGCGGGCTAAATCTAAGCCCATTGGCATTAGCATCAGACTATGTCGAAGACGGCGGCCATGTTTATTCATCTCAACAAGCTGAGTTGTACGCTCATCACTTATTGAATGGAGAGAAAAATCTTTCTCAAATAAAAGTTGAAGTAGCCGCGCAAAAACCTCAGCAGCGCGAAGCTTTTTTACGAGGCCTGTCCGGTCAGTTGATCATGGATACCTATCGCTACAATAGCGATAAGAGTTGGTTGCAAAACCCCGATTTGTTTTCAGATGGTGTGGTTTTGCCTATAGGTAATCCAGTGGAATTGTTTAGTGATCCATCCACCCATAATAATATTACCCTCATTGCCGGGACCAACAGAGAAGAGAACAAGCTATATCAGTTTATGCACCCTGAATTGGTAGACACTTATTTCGGCCAGTACATCGTTGTAAAGGATCAGTCGCGGTATGACGCCATTGCAAAATACCCCTCTGACATGTGGAAATATAACGGTGTAGACAAAATGGCCACTGTGCTCAGTCAATCAATGCCAGGCAAAGTTTGGGCTTACCGTTTTGATTGGGACGAACAAGCAAGGCCCTTAGGTGTTAAAATTGACCGGTTAATTGGCGCTGGCCACGGGATGGAGATTCCTTTTGTCTTTGGTTTTACAGATAAAAGTAAAACCTGGAGTCAAATGTATAACGAAGACAACAAGGCTAGCCGGGAAACGCTGTCAGCAAGAATGCGCAATTACTGGGGGGGCTTCGCTCATCATGGCAAACCAGGAAAAGGTTTGGATGAGCAGGGCACTCAGTGGTTGTCGTGGAATAACGAGAGTTCTGACAAGTTTTTAGTGTTTGACAGCAAAGAGGGTGGCGGCATTAGAATGGCCGGAGAAATTGTTAGCCTTGAAGGTATTGAGAAGTCCTTGTTGGCCGATGAGCGACTACCAAGTGCTGAAGACAAGTGCGGTGTATTAGCTCGATTGGTGAAAGGGAGAGATGATCATTGGCCAGCCATTGAATACCCTCAAAAAGTGCAGGGCGCTTGCGCTCAATACCCCCTATAAGCCGCACAGCACTGTAATGGTTTAAGGGTACTTGGCAAGCTGTGGCGTAAACACAGGCAAGTACCCAATTATCCGCAATCGCAAAGGCGCAAAGTGATTCAACTACCAAGGCAAAGGTTTGCCTTGGTAGTCGTAAAATTTTCCATTGTCTTCAGCTTTCAGCTCACTGATGACCTTAAATAAACCACTAGAACTCTCCTTGGTGGTGAGGTTGCCGCGCCCCCTCGTCATGTCGGTTTTAACAAAGCCAGGATGAAGCACCACGAACACAAAGCCTTGTTTTCCAAACTCCATCGATAAGACTTTGTTAAAGCTATTTAACGCGGCCTTACTGCCTCGGTAGCCAAAGCAGCATCCCCATGTGTTTAGCTCAATACTTCCCATTTTGCTGCTAATACTCGCTACCCGCTTATTCTTACTGGCATCTAGGTTGGGCAGTAATGCCTGAGTCACTCGTAGTGGCCCAAGGGAATTAACGTTAAAAACCTTGTGGAGCTTTTCTATGTCGAGATCTGAAAAAGCGTCGGTGCTATGACCACCAATGCCCGCGTTGTTAACAAGAATGTCTATCACCGCTCCATCTAAACGTTCGGCCAGAGCGCTGACACTTGTGGGGTCGGCAATGTCTAGCTGCTCTAGCCGAACGCCCAAAGCGCTAAGTTTTTTGGCTTTAGTAGGCTTTCGAGCGGTGCCAATAACATTATAACCAGCTTCCTGAAACTGCTCCGCTAAGGCAAGACCAATACCGCGGTTTGCTCCGGTGATGAGTACTGTTTCAGCGGAAAAGCTATTGGGTAAAAAAATAACACTGCTGATGAGACTGATACTAAGAAGTATTTTTTTGAAAATTGACATAAGATCTCCTCATGCTAGAGAGTTGATGATGGCCTAATGCTATCCACAATTACAACACTAGAACAAAGATGAAAAAATTTGTGTGCCTGGAATTTGATCGAGCGAAAATGTCTTTTAACACTTTCCTTGTAGGACGTACAAGCTTGCACGCCCTACAGTTCATTTAGATTACATCTATTATTATCTTGCCTCTGGCGCGACCTTTTTCTGAATATCTTATAGCGTCATCTGTTTCACCTAAAGAAAAGCTTCTATCAAGTACTGGCGTTAGCTTACCTTCACTCATCAGCTCGCCTATAGTTTGCATGTCATCCTTACGCAAGCTGGCCATAATCAATTCAAATTGTTGGTCATAAATGCTGGATAAAATCATGGCTCCGATAGGGCCTATAAAGGGGGCAATCCAATCGCCTTTAGGGGCGCCAACAATGATCATTTTCCCCTTGGGGCTAAGAACTGTTTTATTACTTAGGAGAGAGTGGTTGCCTACCATGTCGATGATTAGGTCATATTGTTCACCGTTTTGAGTATAGTTCTGCTTTTTGTAATCAATCACATGATCCGCGCCAATTGAACGAACCATTGCAAGGTTTCGAGTGCTGCAAACACCGGTCACTTCAGCACCAAATGACTTTGCAATTTGTACGGCAAAGGTTCCAACACCACCTGAGGCTCCATTGATCAAGACCTTATCCCCTGGTTTAACTTCACCAAGGTCACGTAGCGCCTGTAGCGCCGTCATGCCCGCAATTGCAACACTGCTTGAATGTTGAAACGATACATTCGCAGGCTTCATGACCACGGCACTATCTTCGGAAATTGTCAGGTATTCAGCATAGGCACCTGTTGCACCGCCAAAGACTTCGTCACCCGGCTTGAACTTAGTCACATCTTTACCCACGGCTACCACAGTACCGGAAAAATCCACACCAAGACTATTGGTCTCCGGCGCCCCAAGGCCAGACATGAGCCTCATAACGTATGGGGTGCCTCTCATATAGTGCCAATCAAGTGGGTTTACGGAAGCTGAATGAACTTTAACCAAGAGTTGATGGTTCTCAGGCTTCGGTTTTTCAATATCGGTATACTCGAGAACTTCCGGTGAGCCATAGCAGCGATAGACAACGGCTTTCATCTTTTCACTGCCACTGACAAGCATAGGGCTCGTGGGGCAATCATCGGTATTACTAAGAATAAAGCCCAAATACAGTATTCCGAGCCCCAGTAATCCAAATACACCTAGAGTAATTTTATAGGCTAGCTTCATCGATTGAACTCCAAATTATAATTATTTTGCATCTTGTTGATGTGGCTTTATATAGTAGCACTAGATAGTCGAGTGGGGGGAGTTCAAGTAAATTCGCTTTATATTTACAAGTGTTATTTCAGTACGTTAAGATCACACTATGGTTGATAAAAACACAAAAGATTGGTCCGGCTGCCCCGTACGCTTTGGCATGAGCCAGTTTGGAGACAAGTGGAGCTTTCTCATTATTCGCGACTTGATGTTCAAAGGGCGCAAGCATTATCACGATTTCGCAGAGGCGGGAGAGGGGATTTCCACCAATGTGCTGGCAACCCGTCTGGCCGACCTAGAAAGTAATGGCATCATTAGCAAATTAAGAGACCCCCTCAAGGGCTCTAGATTCATCTATGCGCTGACTCAGAAAGGTAAGGAACTAATGCCGATGATGCTGGCTATGATGGACTGGGCGGAGAAATATGATGCCGATACTGAAGTGCCGCAAGAGTTCATAAAGAAATTACGCAATAACCCAGATAAGCTCAAACAGGAAATTCTTGGGAACTTGCCCAAGTAAGTGTCGTGGGTATTAATTTAGGGCAATTAAACATTTAAGTTAAATGCGCAGACCGGCCATTGACGCGGCTGCGAAAAATCCTAAGCTGATTAGGTCTTCATTAAATTAACAGTAAATGAGATATCCATGATTACACTTCATCATTTAGAGTATTCCCAATCATTCAGGGTTTTGTGGTTGCTAGAAGAGTTAGGGGTAGAATATGAACTGAAAAAGTATAATCGAGACCCGGTAAGCCATCTAGCACCAGAGGAGTATAAAGCCATTTCGCCTCTAGGCACTGCGCCAGTGATAACAGACGGAGAGTTAGTGCTGGCCGAAACCAGTGCAATCATTGAATACATTCTCGATTTACACCCAAATGAATTGATCAATCCGAACGCCAGCTCAAGTGACCGAGCAAGGCACCTATTTTGGTGGCATTCTGCACAGGGCTCCGTTATGCCTTTGATGCTCATTGATAGTATTTTTCGAATTATTCAAGAGCGGGTCCCGTCCTTGATTAATTTGATTGTGCGCCCCGTTTTGAACAAAGCATCTAAAGGTTTCATTGAAACACGCCTAGTCAAAATTTTGGAAATGGCGGAAAAAGATCTTGCGACGGCAGACTGGTTCGGCGGTGAAAATTTAACGAGCGCAGACATACTGTTAAGCTACCCTATAGAATCTGCAAGCATGCGTGGCTATATAACGGCCGAGTATCCAAAAGTAAAATCTTGGTTGAGGCGCGTTTATGAGCGACCTGCCTTCCAAGTCGCCAAGGAAAAAGATGGTCGTGCTTCAATGGCGTTTCCCACATAGACGCTAAATATACAGGTATTCAAACTTAATTGATTTAGTGGATGCGGCCACAGCTAAATACTATTAATTACTTTGAGGGTGGCCGGCTCTTGCATGTTTCTCAAGCAGCTTCTGTAAACCATCTAGTTTTAGAGGTTTCACCGCAAAACCGTCCATACCTGCGGTCTCCGCCAGAAGTCTTTCTGGCTGGCCTGCATGACCGCTCAAGGCGACAATGGTGCAGGGAGATACGTGGTTAGCCTTTTCCCAGTCTCTAATGAGCTTGGCCGTTTCTAGGCCGTTGATCTCGGGCATCTCGTAGTCTAGGAGAATGAGATCATATTGATGCTTCACATGAGCGCCTATGGCTGAGAATCCGTTCAAAACACAATCACAGTTATACCCAAGCTTACTAAGTTGCATACTGCACAGTTGAGTGTTCAGTTCGTTGTCGTCGACTACTAAAATTAGTAAACCCTCAACAATAGAATGGTCACGGGTGTCTCTTCGTGCCACGGGAACCTGCTTGCTCTCATAGGCAAACTCGCCCCCACCCTGCAATTTCCCGGTATGATGCTCCTCAGTATATTGGTATTCTAAGCCTAGTGACTCTTTTAATATTTTATAAACCCGCTGGGTTTTAAACGGCTTTCGAATAAAGTCGCTTGCCCCCGAGTTCAGGATTTTTTGTTGATCGGAATCGAAGGCGCTGGCGCTGATGGCGATAATCACAATGTCTTTGCCCGTTGAATGGGAACGAATACGCTTTATTGCCGTCAGGCCATCTAGCCTGGGCATGCGAATGTCCATAAAGATTAGATCTGGTTTGTCACGAATGAAGCGAGTGATCGCCTCTTCACCATTGATGGCGCAATCACAACGCAGGCCTAGGGGTTCTATCAATGCCATCAGTAAGTTCCGGTTGTCAGCCATATCGTCAACGATTAGAATCCGCAAATCTTTTGCTTTGCGACCTCCACTAATGGATTTTATGCCGCTGATATGGCGGTTGTCTGTAACGAAATCACTAGCAGTTTCCTCGGCCAAGGTAGCCACGATCGTTGCGACAAAGGTGGAGCCTTCTCCTGTTTCACTGGTGAAGGTTAGGTCGCCGCCCATTAGTTGGCAATATTGCAAACTTATTGGCATGCCCAGACCGGTTCCGCTGCCATCGCGAATACCACTCTCAGTTTGGACAAATTTCGAAAACACACTGGCGTGTTGCTCTTCTGAAATACCTGCGCCGGTGTCTTCAATTTCAAATTTCATGATGGGTTCGTTTGAGCTGCTGCCCTCGACGCGTTCACTGGGCTCAACGACGCTCGCACGAATGATGACACCACCAAAATTGGTGAACTTGATGGAGTTGCCAATGACATTTATTAAGACTTGCCGAAGCTTTGCTCCATCGATAAATATATGTGCTGGAAGATTCTCGCTTTTGTGCAGCTGTATTGACAAGTCTTTGTCTTCGGCGCGAAGCCGCATCATTTCAAATACGTCGTCCAATAATGCGTGTACATTGCAGTCTCCCGCATTGATGGATATCTGCCCAGATTCAATTTTCGCCATATCAAGCACGTCATTGATCAAGCTTAACAAATGATCACCACTACGATTAATCACTGTTAACTGCCTTTTTTGTTCGTCACTTAAATCTCGCCCTAGCAGTAGCAGTTGCGCATACCCCAAAATTGAGTTCATCGGGGTTCGAATTTCGTGGCTCATGGAGGCCAAAAATTGGCTCTTCGCTTGGCTGGCAAGCTCGGCTTTTTCCACTTTGTGCTTGTCTTCAACGCTTTGCAATTGGCTGTTGAAGAGTTGTTGCTGTGTTTGTGCTAACTGCTGCTCAACTTCTCTGGCAATGTTAATTCTGTCGGCTAGAGCAAAAGAGAGCAGGAGCATTTCTAGCAAGCTACCAATTTGCATAAAACGAACTATATAGTTATTAAATTCAAGCAGTCCATTGACAGATAAGGAGTTTAGAAGAATTGTCATTGAAAAAACGAGCAGGGCAATGGTGAAAAAACGCGCATCTTTAATGCCCTTCTTCCAAAGGTATATTCCCGCCAGCAAGGGGAGTATTCCGTGTATTGGGTAGAGCATTCCTATGATGCCATAAATATGTGAAAACAAAGTGTAGCTTTCACTTAAGAATGAGCCAGAAAGGCACAGCAATAGGCTTGATTCCAGAATCACTAGGGCTATTATGGCTTTTCGAAAGCGCGGCGAACGCACTTTCAGACGCAGAAAACTGAGCGTAAACAGATATAGAAATATCCTTGAAAATGCGACTGACAGTATAAATAGTAGTTGATGAACAGAATTCATCATGTCACTTGCGGCCCATTGTGGGTAACCAAGAATTGAAGCTATGGTGTAGGAGAAACAAAGTACATACGCAACGTAATATAAGTATGAGGTTTGTCTTAAGGAGAAGAATAGGAAAAGATTATAAATAATTAAAGATAAAGACCCACCGAGAAACAGTAGATTTATAACATCTTGTTTTAGTTTGTTATCGTAAAACTCTAATGGTTTCCAAAGGGTAAAAATAAAGTGCGCAGACGCGCCGTGATTGTTGGCATAAACGTAAAGCATTTTTGAGCTTTTGGCCTCTATACTTAGAGGCGTAGCCATAACTTGCTGGTCTATTACCCGCTTGCTACTGGGCCTCCAGTCACCAAGGGAATATTGGCTCAGACGATTCTCTTCATTTTGCCCATGGTCGATCAGATATACATCTAGAATATCAACGTAGGGTCTGTCTAATTGGATGATCCGCCTGATTTCAAACTCAGTGTTATTAACCAGCTTCACTCGAAACCAAAACCCAGAGGGCGAAAAGCCGCGATTAAAGCTCTGGGTATTTGTCGGCTTCCATTCATCTGGTTCAACGCCGCTACTTTTCTTTTGCACCTGTTCAAGTGTCAAATCTATATCTGTTTGTAAAAATTCGCTGGCAGCGGTAATTGACTGCTTGCGGCTATCTGGATCAATGATCAATTCAGACGCAAACAGTGAAGACGTCAATAGTATCAGCAGCAGGCCGATTGCAGCTCGACAACAAAGCTCAATCAAATCGAAAAGTTCCTTTAATACCAAAAGTTCGAGGAGGGCTGATTAATTCATTAATACCCGTGGGAGAGAAGTCTTGGCTAGCCGTAGTATAAGCTTTGTTAGCCAGATTTTTGCCGTAAAGCTGCACGTTCCATTGCCCTCCTGAAACACTGTAGCGGATGCTGGCGTTGATAACGTTATAGGGCTTCTGACGGCTAGCCTCATCGTTAAAAGCAGTAAAGTAGGCGGTGTCCTGCCAAAAGTTTTCTAACCGGTAGAGAATACTGCCACCACTAAGGGCTTGGGTGTAATCTGAGACCAGAGAAAAACTTGATTCAGGTGCGCTATTCAAGTGATTACCAGAAACTTCAATATCTATCAGCGTGTTTGCTCGACGAGTAAGGTAATCCACGTAAACCGCGTCCAGAGAGGTCATATTAGCCGAAAGACGCCATTGATCGTTCAGGTACATGAGTAATTCAAGTTCTAACCCCCTTATCTCCGCATCCGCCGCGTTACTAATGCGTACGGCGCCTGCCTCAGGAATGAAGCTGAGCACTTGTAAATCTGTATAGTCATAATAAAAAGCGGAGGCATTGAGCCGGATCCTTTGCTCGGGAAATTCCGATTTGAAACCAACTTCGTAGGAGCGAATTGTTTCGGGTTCGTAAGTCTGGTTGTCAGAGAAATTAAAGCCGCCACTCTTGAAGCCGTCAGTGATGCTGGCATAAAACATTAAACGCTCAGAGGGTTGATAGCTGATCCCCACCTTGGGTGAAAAATCTGTCCAGCTTTCAGAGTCTGGGTTACCTGGCAATTCAATACCCGAGCCAGCAGTAGTGATTACTGATTGCCCCATCAAAGATTTTTTTTCCCTACTGTAGCGTGCGCCAAAACTAGCATTCCACTGGGGATGAAACTGCCAGGCTGCATCTATATAGGCTGCACTGGCGTCGGCCTCTAATTGGCGGGGATGAAATACCGTGCGATCAGCGATGAGAATTTGCACCGAGATGTCTGATTCGTATTGTTCTTCAAAATAATATAAGCCAGCAATAAAAGCGAAATCGCCTTGCGCGTAGTTGTAGCGGAATTCCTGAGAGCTCTGAGTTTGCTCTTCACTAATAGCCGTAATGAGAGCTGCACGATCCGAATAATCGGTATCTGCCAGTAGATCGAAATCAAGCTGACGGTAGCTGCTGATAGAGCTTAAGCGGGAGTTTTGGTTTATCTGCCACTCCAGTTTGATGTTTGCACCTCCATTCTCTTCGTGGAAATCAGGTGCTGTTGAGAGCGCCACTCGCCAAGGGTCATTGATATGAGTTGGAGTAAGCGAAGCGGGCGGTGCACCCCCTGTTGATGTTTGCCCGCTTGGCTTGTGCGTTGGCGGTGTCTCGTCACCCGTAAAATAGTCCATGGTCAACTCTATGGAGAGTTCCTCTGAAGGCGCCCAAGTCAAGGCACTTTGAATTTTCAGGCGGTCCTCATCATTTAGCTTGCCCTGGGCATTATCGGGGTAGGTGACATTTATATAGCCGTCTCGCTGCTTATGTGACACTCCGACATTAGCCGCTAGACCACTGGCGCCCAGCGGGCCGTTAACAAAAACGCTAATTGCAGTTTTATCGTAGCTTCCAAGTTCTGCCGATATCTTACTGAAGTAATCATCACTGGGTTTCAAGGTTATTATATTGATGGTTCCACCGGTGGAATTACGCCCGTAGAGCGTGCCCTGTGGGCCTCGTAGCACCTCTATGCGCTGCAACTCCAAAAACTCTGTAAATACGGAGGTAGGCCTCGCCAAATAAGCGCCGTTCAAGTGAACTGTGGAGCTAGGGTCTCCGCCGATGAATACATTGTTGGTGCCAATCCCCCGTATATAGATCTGGCCGTAGCTGGCATTCTGGCTGACCATTATTCCGGGGGCTAATAAAGGCAGGTCTTTGATGCTATCAATACCTGATAGGTCCAGCTCATCTGCGGAAATGGCAGTGATTGCCAGGGGAACACCTTGTAGGTCTACGGCACCACTTTTGGTGGCGGTCACCAGTACATGCTCCAAAGCCGCTGAATTGCTGGAGTTTGAGTCAGCAATGAGGCTTTGCGCGCCAATAGTTGCACAGTAAAACCCCGGCAGGGTCTTGATTACACCCACTGTTAAGCCTGTAAATTTCGAAGCGAAGTCCACGAAAAATTCCCTTGTGTTCAGGTTCTGCCGCTATTTGTATGGCCTACATATACAGTCTAGTCAAATATCCAGATTTTTCTCTAGAACACTTAAGGGGCAGAGAGGTGTAATTGCCTGTGCGCTAGCGTTGGGTTATCTTTGTCTTGTCATAATAAGGAAGTGAATCTGGGGCTGTTCCCGTTGGTGTTTAAAGCGATGGATGGAGCTCTAATCTGCTGAATAACCCCCAGGCCTTTATAGAGAGCATATGGAAATTCGAGAAATAACTTCTCAAGACACCCTTGAGCTCAGATTAAGGGTATTACGACCCAATGGTTCTCTTGAAGACTGTAAATTTCCCGGTGATGACGATTCCCTTACCAAACATTATGGAGCCTTTGGCAGTAATGACCTGATTGGCATTGTCTCGATTTACCGCCGTGAACACGCTGATTTCAGTGGTGTCGGCTTTCAAATTAGGGCTATGGCCACGCACCCGAAGGCACGGGGAAAAGGCGCTGGGGCGAAATTGCTGAAGAACGCCGAAGTTTATGCTTTTAAAAATCAAGCCAATTATGTGTGGGCCAATGCACGATTGTCAGCCAAGGAATTCTATCGGAAGTCTGAATATAATATTGACGATAAAGAGTTTGACATCGAAGGTGTTGGGCCTCATGTCATCGTCTCAAAATCTAACAAATAAAAATAAAAACCATAGGAACAAACTAATACATGATTGAACTCAACACCGTACAAATTGGCGGGAGCGTAGCTCCGGGCTTTGAACCTGTGAAAGCCCTCTTTGAGCACAATCTTCGTACGCTAGCGGAGAGGAGTATCCAGCTCTGCATTTATCACAAAGGGAAAAAGGTTGTTGATCTATGGGGGTCGCCTGCTAAGGAAGGCAACTTTGGCAGTGATTCAATATCGAATATTTTTAGTAGCGGCAAGAGTTTAGAAGCCATTGCCTTGGCAAGCTTAGTTAGCCAAGGCCTATTAGCCTACGACAAGAAAATAAGTGAATACTGGCCTGAATTCGGCGCTGCAGGCAAAGGTGAATTGAAAGTTGCCGATCTCATGCGGCATGAAGCAGGGCTCGCGGCGTTTAAGGTTTCTATAGATCCAAGCGATTTGCTTCGCGAGAATATAAAGCAGAATAAAATTGGAGCGATCATTGAATCCCATCCTCAAGCGTTTCGGGAAGGCAGCAGTGACCGTGAATATCATGCCGTCACTCGAGGTTGGATTGTCAACGAACTGTTTAGGCGTGTTGACCCAAAAGGACGAACGATTGGCGAATTTATATCGGAGGACGTCAATGGACTCCTAGGCGCCGATATTTTTATTGGTGTTGACGAAGCTCATATTCCTCGCGTTGTACCCGTCACGCCTTTATCGATGAAGTATCAATTTAAAGAAAGCCTCAAACCAACAATTATGGGTCGTCGGGTTGAGCGCAACATTTTCCAAACCCTCAGTCGATTAATGAAGATGCTCCCAGGCGTCAGTAAGCGTTCAACCAAAGGCGCGCCACCTCCCTTTGTGGGTATGAAAAGCGTCGCTTTTTTTAACGATAGCAGGGTTGTGAGAGGTGAAACGCCCTCTGCCAATGTTAACGCATCCGCTCGCGGGCTCGCCAAACTAGCGGCGTTAATGGCGGCTAAAGGGCGACTAGAGGATAAAAGCTTGATCAGTAAGGAGGCATGGGATGCTCTCCACCATGCACCGCTGGAAAAAGATATGGCCTTTGGTAAAGCCAGCTTTACCCAAGGAGGTGTCGCACTGTTTGGCTCGCAAACAGTCGATAGCGATTTAGGCCGCGCCTTGAATAAAGGTCGTGAAGGTTTCTATGGCTGGCTGGGACTTGGCGGTTCCATCTTTCAATGGCACCCAGAGCACGACATTGGATTTGCTTATGTGCCTACTTCGCTCAACATCCTAGATCTCTTTAATGAGCGCGGCAAAACTTATCAGGCGGAGGTTCTTCGCTGTGTGGAAAATCTCGCGTAAGTTAGCTTAAAGGGTCTTGAGTAATGAGCATTCAATTAGGTATTACGCGCACCAAACCATCCGTTTTAACTAACCCAGCCATTTTCTTGTTAGTGGCGTAATTGGAGTACATTAAAGTTGAATTTTATTGCTAAGTTTTTTCTGTCACTACTACTCATCATTGCCTTGTATTTGGTCGCATGGCCAGTGCCAGTTGACCCTAAATCCTGGGACGCTCCCACTCAACCCGAATTAGCGGGCCAGTATGAGCCCAACTCGCATCTCTCTGAGTTTGACTCCCTGCAAATTGATGGAATGCATGGCCCCGAAGCGATAACAACGAATGCGCAGGGCGATGTTTACACAACAACACACGAAGGTTGGGTGCTTAGATTAAAGGCGGGTTCAAATAATATTGAACGCTGGATTAATGTTGGTGGACGCCCACTAGGAATAGCCTTTGATGAGGCGCAAAACTTATGGGTCGCCAATGCTTTTATTGGCTTACAGAAGATCACTGTTGAGGGCAAAATCACTGTTGAGGCAACAAGCGCCGAAGGCGTTCCTATTGTGTACGCAGACGATGTGGTTGTTGCCCCCAATGGGAAAATTTATTTCAGTGACGCTTCAACCAAATTTTCGGCCAAGGAAGCGAACAACACTCTTAACGCAAGTTTGTTGGATATCATCGAACATGGCCTATATGGTCGTATCATAGAATTCGATCCGGTGACCAAGACCACCTCTGTGCGAATGCGAAATTTGAGTTTTGCAAACGGCGTGACAAGTTCTGAGGCCGGAGACTTTCTATTAGTTGCGGAAACAGGCAGTTACCGTATTTGGAAACATTGGTTGGAAGGAGAGAAGGCGGGGGAGAGTGAAGTGTTGATTTCGAACCTTCCTGGCTTTCCAGATAATGTTCATCGCGGCCTGGATGGTCGTTATTGGTTTGGCTTAACATCACCTCGCTCAAAAATATTAGATGACCTGTCCGAAAAACCCTTTTTGCGTAAAGTGATTCAGCGCTTGCCCCCATTTATGCGGCCGAACGTCGAACCCTATGGTCACATAATTGCAATTGATGAAATGGGAAAGGTCTTATTTGATCTACAAGATCCGGAGGGGGCATATCCTGCTACCACTGGAGCTTGGGAGACGGATAATTACTTGTACCTAAGTAGCCTAACTGCGCCAGTATTAGCCAGAATCAAAAAGACAAAGCTTGGATTCTAGGCTGATGTAGAATCTGTACCAACACTGGGGTCAAGTCTTGCCTTTTGCCTTTTTATAGAAAAAGGCAAAAGGCAAGACTTGACCCCAAGCTCTTTGAAATACGGAAGAATCGATACAATTTGATACAGTTTGATAAGTAGTGGTACGACTTTAATTGGGCGGCCTCGTTAGTATGAGCCTACCAATTAACATAAATGAGATGAACACATGAACACGAATGTACGCGGAATTATATCTGGCTTGTTGCTAGGCGCGGTATTGTTGAACCCGGTATCTTCATACGCAGATGAAGCTAAGGTAGATTCGAGCGATGAAAATAGTAGGAGTGGCGGCTACCTAAAGATAGGCTACGGCTACAAGTATGAAGAAACACCTTTCCACGACAAAAAAGATGGGGGCGCATTGTTCCTTAGCGGCCGTTATCAATTCGAAAATGGCATATATATCGAAGCATCTCATGGCGCTAATGAGCTTAGTATAGGTAATAGCGTAGGCTACAATTTTTACAATACTGAGCATTGGAGTTTTGATCTTCATGGAATGCAAGCCCATGGCAGCACTGAAATGGGTTTTGGTTTTAATAATGGCAATAGTGAAAATTCCGATATTGAAATTCTGCATATGGACGGGAAATACACCCGTATGCTGGGATTGAGAACCACCGGAACTTACGATCAAGCCACCATTCAATTTATCTTTGCACCGTACTCATTCAACGACGAATACGACGATGGTATTTTTGCGAGTGCATGGATAGGCCGGTCTTGGCAACTTAAAAACTGGGAGCTTCATGCTCTTGTGGGTGTCACCTACCGTTCTGAAGAAATCAACAACTACTACTATTCAACTTCCGACGAAATTATAGCGAAGAACGAGCCTCAATTGGGCCCCTACCAAGCCGATGGCGGCTTCGACGTGGTTACTCAGGTGGGTGTGAGTTACCCAGTGAGCAAAAATGTTCTTTTTGAAAGTTATCTAAGATATACCGACGTATCAGATGAAGTTAGTCAGAGTCCCGTAATGCGAGCATTTTCGAAAATAGACGGTAGAGCTGAGAATGTCACTGAATTCGGCTTTCTTTTTAGCTATGTATTTTAACGGGGGAGATAAAATGAAAATCTCTGTTAAAATCCACCAAAAGATCGCATCCTTACTACGTGATAATCGGATCATTAATCTTTGGCTACTTGTAGGCTTTGTAGCGATGAACACTGCTCCTACCGCAGCGAATGAACTTACACTTAAACTAAAACCCTCACAATGTGTTGCGATACACCAAGGAAAGACTTGTTATGTCGATGTAGAGTTGCTCTGGCAGGCGCAGGATAAAGGTGAATATTGCCTTTATTCCTCTCAACAGACTGACCCACTAAAATGCTGGAGTAAATCAGATAATGGACGGTTTGAGCGTGAAGTGTTAGCTCGAAAAAATGTATTATTCCGCTTGCGAGAAAGTAAGACTGGCGGCGTCACCATATCAAAAGAATTGGAAATGGCATGGATCTATAAGCGCAATGCTAAATCCCGATCTACATGGCGAATGTTTTAGAGGCTTTGAATATAATATGAACCCACGAAAGCCCCAGATTCTAATTGTAGAAGATGACCAAGAGTTGGCGCAATGGATGCGAGACTATCTTGTTAACAAAGATTATCACGTCTTGCTCACCTATCGAGGCGACGAAGCTCTTGCTCTGATACAGGCGCATAATCCCGACATCGTTATATTAGATGGTATGCTACCAGGCCTGGACGGATTGGATGTATGTAAGGCTGCGCGCCCAAATTTTACCAACGCGATTATCATGCTTACCGCCAGAGATGAGGAAATCGACGAGGTTTTGGGTTTAGAGATGGGGGCTGACGACTACCTAACCAAGCCCGTCCGAGCAAGGGCATTGTTGGCGCGAATACGCAAACATGTGGACCGACAAGAGCTCGTGTCAAGGAAAGAAAATGAAAGCCCTGATGTTGGTGAAATAAATAGTAGCTTGCAATTCAACAATCTTGTAATTGACCGCCAGGCTATGGTGGTTTCTTTGGATGACGTAAAAATAAAGATATCGTCCAAGGAATTCGATGTTTTGTGGCTGCTAGCCAAAAGCGCGGGGAAGGTCGTCTCGCGAGGTGAATTAGTCAGTGAGTTAAGAGGGTTTGACTATGATGGTTTTGATCGTTCAATTGATTTGCGAATATCTAGATTGCGGAAGAAGCTTCATGATAATCCGGAGCAACCCTTTCGGATTAAAACCATTTGGGGTAAAGGGTATTTCTTTGCCAAAGATGCGTGGTAGCTAAGTGCGTCGATTAACAATTTCCTTATTATTAGTCGCCTTGGTTGCCAGCGTTAGTTTAGGTTGGCTGTTTGACCAACTTTACGACCAATACTACAATGATGAACAGGTATCTACCCGCGATAAGACCCATGCTATAGAGCAACTTGGATTAACTTTGGCCAAGACCCTGGATGAGCTACCAAATAGTCAGGAATTTGTTCACAAATGGCAAAAATTTCAACAAAGCGCTACGCAATACACGCAGCAATATGGATTAGAAATCATTGAGCTCGGTGAATCTCCTTTACCAGATCAGCTGCTAGACGGTGTCCGTCAGGGTACGCCCTTGGTCCTCGAAACCAGCAACCATTTAAGCTACTACTTCTACTTGGTAAAAATTAATAAGCTGTTGGTTTTAAACGCCTCCTTGGATAGCGGTCGGGAAGTCGACCATTCACTAAATTACCTGTTCACGTCCTTGTTCTATATCGTTTTACTGTCTCTCTTTTTCCTCTGGGCATTTCCACTCGTTAAGCAATTGCTTGCACTAAGACAGGCCGCGAAGTCATTCGGAAGAGGGGAGTTGAAGCAAAGGGTTAAGCTAAGTTCTTTTTCTTATATTCGAGATATAGAGCTGGAGTTTAATCACATGGCTCAGAGGATTGAAAATTTGCTTGGTGATGTGAAATTACTCAGTAGTGCTGTATCACACGATTTGCGAACCCCATTGGCCCGAATTCGTTTTGGTGTAGACACATTGCAGGAAGAAGAGGACCCAGTATTACGACGTCGTTTTGAGAAAAAAATCAGTGACAACGTAGACGACATGACCTCCTTGGTCGAAACTTTGCTGGCCTATTCTCGCCTCAATCAATCGATGCTTCAGTTAGACAAAGAACACTTCGATCTTTCCCTGTTGGTAGCAACATGCATTGAAAAACATGATTCTGCATCTAATACAACCACCTTTCAACTTCTTCACGAGGATGTGATTATCCATGCAGATAAAAGCTATATCAGGATACTAGTCAACAACCTACTTCAAAATGCGGTCAAATATGGCAATGGAAAGATAAACGTCGAGCTATCTTCTGAGGGAGATATCATAAAACTGGATGTTGATGACAATGGAGGTGGTGTTCCTGTTGAGATGCGAGAAAAGATATTTATGCCATTTATACGAGGCAATGAAACCAACCACAAAAGTGGCGGCCATGGAATAGGCCTGGCAATTGTCAAACGTATTGTCGAATGGCATAAAGGAGAAGTCGACGTTTGTAGTTCCGATAAACTGCCCGGTGCTAGATTTTCTGTAAGCTTCCCTAAACACTCTTCACCTCCCTTATAAGTATATCGGGGGTCAAGTCTTGCCTTTTGTCTTTGTTACGACAAGGCAAAAGGCAAGACTTGACCCCCTAGTGATGGTGGAGACCTAAAAACTAATGAATTAGTTGATACTGGCCGCCGAAACCGTTAAAGTAACAAAACTAATCAATTAGTAGATGGCTGTTCGTCGTCTTGCTAAGCAAATGACCACTAAGCCACAAAGAGTTGATGATGAATACCCTAGCAAAAACGTGTGCGATGCTTGTTTTATCGTACGCCGCAATAGCCTGTGTACATTCCCAAGAACCTTCTGTTCAAGTCTCACAGGGCAAACTGCTGAGATACCAGCCTATTGTTGATGATATTGTTATTGCGGCTAACGAAGCAGTAGGTTTTAGCGGAACCGTATTAGTTGCTAACTCTAAGGGTATTATCTATCAACGGTCTATTGGTTTTGCTGATAAAGACCAAAAGGTACTTTTAAACTCTGAGTACAGCTTTGCACCGGGTTCTGTGATCAAGGAGTTTTCTACGGTTGCCCTGATGTTACTTAAACAGCAGGGCAAGATACGATACAGCGACAAGGTTATAGATTACATCTCGTGGCTACCAGATTGGGCTTCAGCCATAACCATTGAGCACTTGCTCACCCACACTGCCGGGCTCGGGGAAATAAAGTTTGCAACTGGGATGCAGACAGCTGACGTTATTGAGCAAATAAAATCGGTAAAAAAGCTGAAATACCTACCAGGCGAGGGTTTTTCCTACGGTAATTTGGTTGTTGTGTTACGCGCGTTGATTATTGAAAAGACTAGCGGGCAATCTTACAAAAATTATATTGAAGAAAACGTATTTAAAGCCGCAGGCATGAAAAGTGCTTTTGCTCGCGATAATATTGAGGACCACCAGCCTTTAATTGCCTTTGGTGAAAAACCCTTAGCCATAGATGGAGTAACGGCTTACACAACAGCCTTAGATCTGTATCTATGGGAAAAAGCTCTGTGGAATAATACCTTTTTTACTAAGCAAATATTAAGCGCGGCTATTGTTAAACCTAGCTTGGGTGGTGAGGGACGTGCGTACTTTGACTTCGGAGCCTACAAATCAAATAGCGACGGTAGCTTGAATCAGGTTTGGCATCCCGGTACTTACCCCAGCCATTATGCTCTCAAATCTATTGACCTAGACAAAGACTTGTTCATCGTACTTCTTTCAAGAGATGGGCGAAATTCAACTTTGAGCGAAATTCGCGAATACATAATCAATGCCTCTGAACACAAACCAGTGAAATTTCCTAGCCTATGGTGGCTGTCAGCCGAAATGTCTTCGCAAGGTTACAAATCCGCCATTAAGGACTACAAAAGCCGAGTGAAAAGTGGTGAGTTCATAGCCAAAGAATCAGAGTTGATTGGCCTAGGTTACGGATTGAATCATAAGCAAGAACTGGCCGCACTTGCCATTATGGCCTTGAGCGTTGAGTTATTTCCCCAATCAGCAAATGCCTATGATAGCTACGCTGAGTTACTACTAATGGCAAAGAGGTACAAGCAGGCGAAACCTATCGTCAAGCGGGGTATGGCTGTAGCTAAGAAGTCGAATGAGCAATTTATACTGGGCCGATTGGAGAAAATGCAGCAACAAATTGTCAAACATACGCAGTTGGCAAAACCTTAGTGTCGTAGAACTCTTCTAGTAACGAATAGGCCGCTCATCAAGAGCGGTCTCTTTCTAAGGTGGTCAGGTGCACTAACTCAACTATTGATTATATGTTTCTCGAACCACTGAATGAATTCAGGTTCTGATTCACCTTTGATGTTTTCCCAAACCATGACAGCAATATCTGTTTTAAATACACCGTGTTTAATGACCGTGATTCTTCCTTGTAGGGTCGATTTACTAACAAGGCCCAATTTGTATTGAGTGTGTATACCTTTGATGTCTGTAATGATAGCCGACAGCCAGTAGGAAATTTGTGTCTTCTGAATATCGGTAAATTTTGTTGTTTCCCAGTCTGAACTAATCAAGCCCGCTAATTCGCTATTAGTAGCAACCAACAGAAGACGATTATGAATTCGCTCTGTAAGCTGCTGTTGAGTGTTTGATCTTGCGGAAGTCGTGCTCTGCTTAATTTGAATGGCTAAATACAACATTGAGGCAATAACGCCTAACGCACTGATTATTTGTATTGATTCGCTCAAAGAATATGTGTTCATAAAACGGTTCTCGATTTGGGGTTTCCAGGATTTATTAGACATTTTTAGTCTGGAAAAATGGTTGTTTTTCACACGACATTGGAGAAACACCTCTGCTGTGACTTCGTCGTTTGGCTGAATTGTAAAACATCTCGGAAAAATTAAATATCTCAGTCTTGGCCTGAGCTCGAAATTGCCTATGAGCCGATCAATGACTTTATCCATTGAACATGCTTAGCTTCAAAGTCCATCTTGTCAGTTTGGCAGCGATAAGCTCCCTAAGCACACATCGGAGTATTCAGAACTTTGCCTGGACCTTAAGGCTAGACTAATCGCTCACAAAGGTTCAGACAACTTACAACAGGTTCTCGTACGGATTTCAAACTTCCAAAGCAGACCGAATTTCAGGTGTTGTTATAAATGGCTTAGATACCCCAGCAAGTGAAGCTCTGCAATCTTGGGAGGGCCACCGGCCTGCGCGCATGCCCGATCAGCAATCAGATTTGTTTGTAGGGTAGAGCCTCATTCACGCTGATGCGTGTGTTCAAAGACTTGTGCAAGGCTAGGCCACTGAGACCGTCCGCGTCCGCGTAATGCTTGCGACCCTAAGGTATTACAGGAGTTGGGGTTTCCACTGGAGCGAGAGGCTGATTGAGAACTCTGTCTAAAGTGCGAGCCAGCCGAAAACCTGCCATCAAAATACGGGTGCGGAGGGTGTTAAAATGGGTGTCGAAATAATCCGCTTTGAGTTTTTTCGGATTGCCCCGCCTAGGCAGGGCCCGGTAAATACTTCGTGTGATGGTTAAGGATTCGTTAGCCCACACCAGGGGAGACGGTTCATGCCAAACTGTCCGATCTGTGTCGGTTATGTCCTCCGTAAGCTCGGCTCCCGCTTCACGCCAAGGTGCTTGTATGCCGTATTTTATCAGGCCACTGTCCCAGACGTTGTGCAGGTTGGTGTTGTGGCCCTGGTAGCGGACCTTAATTTTGTTGCCGCCCCAATCCAAGGCGTAACTGACGTGCAGGGGTTGGTGAACGTCCCCCGTTAAGTGACCCAACAACATCAAGGCCTCGTGGCGCCTACTGGCATAATGACCTTGTTCGCGTGCCGTCAGTGTGTCACCTGCCAACACTTTTGAGTAGGCCGCGATCGCATCCACGACGCAGCCCTTGTTTTCGCACACCGCACCTGTCATCACCTTCGTCGCACTCTTTTCGACATTCACGTAGTGGAAAGGCTTCAGGTATTTGTAGTCATTGTTCTCGCGAACGCTGTCGGCCCAGACGCAGCTTTCCGCGAACGTCGCGTACCGGGTGTGTTTTAAGATCTTGATGACTTCTGTGCGACTGTTGTCGTTCATTTCACGCCAGGCAATGTCACATACCAGTTCGTGCCCAAGATCGCCGAATGCAAAAGTCAAGGGACTGAGAAGTGAGAGGAGGAGTAGGGTGGCTATCTTGTACATGGGCGGGCGTCTTTCTAGATTGTGAGCGGTCCAAGGAGTTATTCAGCGCTCATCATCTTACGGTCTGCGGGGCCTCAATACAAATCTCTGAAATGGGTCTCCTGGATGCGGAGTGGCAAGACCTTAGTTTCGTAAAGATCTGATAGCCTTATAATAAACGCAAACATCAGGTAATCAATATGAGTGCAAAGCGCAACATAGAAGAATTTAAAATCGAAGCCGTTAAACAAGTGACGGATCGTGGCTACAAGATAGGCGAGACCTGCGGTAAGAATCGCGTTTATCAAGTCATGAAGGAGGCAGGAATACGCTCCCAGTGAGCTTACAAAAGGCATCGAGGATTTAAAAGTGGCGACCTTAGTCATGTAGCGCCAAATGTTCTGGATCGGGGTTTTGGTGTTGATCAAGCTAATCAGTCGAGAGTAACAGGTTTCACATATATCCGCGCCCACGAAGGTTGGTTGTACTTGACCATCGTGTTGGATCTCTTCTCTCTTCAGGTCGTGGGCTGGAGCATGAAAATCAGTCCGAAAGCTGACCTGGTTATCGATGCGTTGTTGATGGCGCTTTGGCGAAGGAAGCGGGAAGGTAGGGTGTTAATTCATTCAGACCAAGGCGTTCAGTATGCCTGTTTTGACTGGCGCAAGTTTGGCAGCGACAACAACCCTGAGCTGAGCATTAGCCGCCGAGGTAACTGTCATGATAATGCGGTAGCTGAGAGCTTCTTCTCGCTATTGAAAACAGAACGGATTAAACGAAAGATCTTCAAAACACGAAGCGAAGCTAGCTCGGAGATCTTTAATTACATTGAGTTTTTTTACAACCCAACGCGCCGCCACGGTAACAATGACGGGATGTCACAAGTTTAGTTTGAAAAGCAGTATTTTGAGAAGCTATTGAGTGTCTAGGAAACTAGGGGCTTGCCAGAACTTTCGTGTCGAAAATATTCAATATTTGTCTAGGGCCATAAGCTATCTTATTGTTGTAACGACTATTAAAGGAAAAGATATGACTTTACGGGCAAATTATTTCGAGCTAGCATCAAAGGCAATGCAAATTTTGATGAATCAGGAAGCTTATTTACTAGAGCAGTTTAGCGCTTCCAAAACTGTTACAATTCCTGTTTGGGAATTAGTTAAGCTGAGAGTGTCTCAGATCAATCAGTGTGCTTTTTGTATAGACATGCACGGTAGAGACGCACTGAATCAGGGTGAAACACAGCAACGTATTATTGGCTTAAGTGCTTGGCGTGATATGCCCTGGTACTCAGATATAGAAGTTGCAGCACTGAATTGGTCGGAGTATCTGATGTCAGGCAAACCAGTGGAAGAGGAGAGATATGAGGGAGTGGTAAATTTATTAGGTGAACAGGCGGTAGTGGATTTGACCATTGCAATTAACGCCATCAACAGTTGGAACCGAATTGCCAAAACGTTTAAGCCTGAGGTTGGCAGCTATAAACAGTAATGATTTGTCTAAACAAGCACTAAACTTTCGGCTGTCCCAGCCTTCGGGACCGCTGTCTGCGTTTGTGCAAGGAATATGGTCAGCGTCTGTATCTGAGCTTCAAGCGGATTCGGTAGTAAAGCCCCTATACTCTGATGGAGGCAGCGGTATTTTATTTAATCTTGGCACTGGCGTGCTAATTGACAACGAACCTCTGCCAGAAGGTGTGATCATGCTCCCGGTAAAGAAAATTGCAGAAAACATTACACTGTCTCCGGGGGCGAAGCTCGCAGGAATACGTTTCCTCCCGGCAATTGGTTATAGGGTCTTAGGGCATCACTACAATAAACCAACGTTATTATCTCCCAAAATCGACCATCGGTATAACCTCTATCGGGTTTGCTCCGACCTCCGCTCACAAAACAACAACGAGGCCCTAATTGAAACTTTATACTACTGGGCGAACGATTATCTGAATTTTACTAATGTAATCCCAAGCCCATTGGCAAGAGCGCTGGAATGTATCGAGCAAAAAGAAGCCCCGGGGCAGTTGAATATAAGTTTTGAATTGAGTCAACGACAAATCGAGCGTCTTTTTAAGCTCTGGCTGGGAATAACTCCAAAGTATTATCAGCGAATCTTAAGGATTAAAAAAGCAATCTGCTTTTTACAGATACACAAACAAGCCAAGCTGGTGGACGTTGCTCAGCAATTTGGGTTTAGCGATCAGGCCCATATGACAAGAGAGTTTCGCGCAATTGCCTGTATTACGCCCGCAAAAATATAAGGATTTATTGGCTTTTATATCATTAAAATAGAAGTTGGCGCCTGATATATAACTACCTAGGTATCTTGATTTAATCAACAAATCACAGGCGGTAATTTAGTGCTAGTCTTAGATCGGCAATAGGAGGCAGGACTTTAAAGGTGTTGAGGTTCCCAATATTACATCAATTGTTTCTGTCTGTTCCAATACCTGCTCGCGTGTAAACTTCGCGTACCGGGAGTGAATGGGCTAACAGACTAAGTTTTAAGTTTTGGGGATCCCTGTTCAGCACCAATGGAACACCTAGCCAATTAAGCGTATAGCTATGCTGTTGAAAAGGCCAGGCAGAGCCTTGTAAGAATCTTATATGAGTGATTTTCTTGGCAACAGTAGCAGCAAGAAACTACTAGCCGATTGATATATGTCACGATTCCAACAGCTAATAAAATGTAAACTAGGAAATATACGACCCGTAAGGAACGTTCAATTTCGCTGCTAGGCGCACGTCCTAGATAGTCCCCTAACAAGGAGAAAACTATGATTACGCTTTCGCAGTTAACAGAGCTTTTAGGCTGGGCTTCGATAATTAATATTGCTTATCTTCTGCTGGTAACTATAGTGATTACGTTCGCTAGGGAACCTATTTCGGCCCTTCATAGTAATATGTTTAAGCTGGAAGAAAAGGAGCTTGGCGCCAAATATTACGATTTCTTGAGTAATTACAAGATCGCCACGCTAGTTCTTACGGTGGTACCTTATCTTGCTTTAAAGGCAATGGGTCAGTAAGTGTTGGGGTTACATCAAAACTGGAGATCATAATGAAAATTACAAAGCATGGCGTGTCCATAGGCATGAAAAGAACAGGGAATGATTTATTCCTTTTTTTAAAAGCTCAAGGAAAACTTACGCACGAAGACTACGAAATAATCACCCCGATAATAGATTCTGCATTGTCGGAAGTGAAAACCCCTAGAGTTCGAGTTCTCATTGATGCAACCGAACTGGAAGGCTGGGATGCTAGGGCTGCATGGGACGACTTTAAGATTGGCTTAAAACACGGCAATGAGTTTGAAAGGGTGGCTGTATACGGAAATAAAAAATGGCAGGAATATGCGGCAAAGATTGGTGGTTGGTTCACTGCTGGGGACGTAAAATATTTTGATAGTGAAAGTGATGCCCTATCTTGGTTAGATGAATGACTTTGTTTAGGTGTTGGTCACCTAGCAGAGGGGACATTCGTTATTTTTTGAAGTAACTATGGAGTTATACAAGCGTTGCCCGAATTATTAGTATACAAGGCAAACTAGCGAAGCGTATGCTGATTTACCAGTGTCAGTCGTTCAGGACATCTCTATCAGGCTGGTGAGAACGCTGATGACGCGGTTCAAAAGCGCCTTAAAGCAATGGCAGCGGAATACCATCGATACGGGTTTTAACGTTGCATAGCTCACTTGGCTATCAATCGCCAGTGGATTTAGTTAGGAATACAGCGTAAGTTTTATCAGGAATCTCATTGGTTTCATGGTGCAAATCTGGAGGAAAGGCCATCAAAGTCAGTAGAAAATCGGTCCTGTTTCTTACAATTAGCTCTGTAAGTCTTTGAATTCACTACCCTCTTCCCGTGATATAGAGAAAATCCATTAATAGAGCTATAGTTATTATAGTGCTTCATTTATCCGGAACGTTGAGGCGGGATATTGTATTAACTTTTAAATATTTGACCTAAGTTTTATCTTGGTGGTGACATCTTCTAGTTTAGTAGAGCTCCACAAGTAGCTTCATGGATTTTAACATATTAACCGTTTTATTCAGCATAACAATCCCACTAAAAAATTAGGCCGTAAATATCTATGGATATTTTTACTGGAAATATAAAAATTGGCATTAGTAGTTGTTTGCTAGGTGAAAAAGTTCGATTTAATTCTGGGCATAAAAGAAATTCTTATATTGCAGGTATATTGAAAGACTATTTCGATTTCGTCTCATTTTGTCCTGAAGTAGAGATAGGTCTTGGAATCCCTAGAGATCCAATTCGCCTGGTCTCAATAGAGGGCGAGATTCGCTGCCAAGGTACAAAAAATAGTGAATTTGATGTGACGGAGAAACTTCGGAATATAGCCGCAGAGCAGAAAGCATGGCATGAGGAGTTGTGTGGCTACATACTAAAAAAAGATTCACCCAGTTGCGGAATGGAGCGAGTAAAAATATACAGTAACGGCGCCCCTAGTAAAGAGGGCGTTGGCATATATGCCAAGACGCTCATGCAAAAATATCCCTTTTTACCTGTTGAAGAAGAAGGGCGCCTAGAAGATTCGAAGCTTAGAGAAAACTTTATCCAAAGGGTCTATACCTACTCTCGTTGGAAGATGATGCGGCAGGAGCAGTTCGCTCTATCCGATCTCCAAGCCTTTCATGCACGACATAAATATATACTCATGAGTCACAGCCAGACGCAAGCCCGTGAGTTAGGTGCATTGCTCGCGACAAGTAAAAATGGAGAGCTAGATGCTTTGGCAGACAAATATCTTGAAGGCATGATGTACACTTTAAAAATTATTGCCACGAAGAAAAATCATGTTAATACTCTTCAACATATGCAAGGCTATTTAAAAAACAATTTAGTTGTCGATGATAAGGAAGAGTTGGACAAAATTATTGAGGATTATAGGGAAGGTCTACTACCTCTTATTGTACCTATAACTTTGTTGCGGCACTATTTCAGAAAATACCCAAATGACTATATAACTCGGTCTTTTTATTTGTCTCCATATCCAAGGGAGCTTATGTTGCTTAATAATGTATGAAGAAAATTCTCATTACGGACAAATTTCAGCATGGCTACGCCTATTCTCTTGTTGAGCCTGCGGGTGAAAATTTTGACGCTGATTTTAATCCGCAGTTAACACCAAAAGAGATGTTGCGACTAGGTGTATTTGGTGGAGTATATTTAAATGATTGCAAAATGGAATACCCCAAAGATTGGTTTGATACGGCAAGGTTAAGTTCGAAGGGAAAAGACATTGCTCAAAATTATTTCTCAGTAGACGCTTCTCAGCCTCTATGTGTATGGCAACAAAAAGGTTGGATACACCAGCAAGACCCGCGAGGTTGGTTTCAATGGTATTGTCGCTATTATATGGGTAGGCGAACAGAGGATGATATACGCCAAATTAAAAGATGGAAAGGCTTTAGAAGACATGTATCTGCTGTCAAAAATAACTGTGATAAGCATGATTTTAGTTGTCGTCCAAGACAGAGGCAGGCGTTATTGCACTGGGCATATGATTCAAGAAACTTGTAGAGAGTCCTAAGTTATATTTGTGAGATAAAATTATCGAAAAATCTTTGCTACGTAAGAGTTGCTCACTGAGTTATCCGTAGAAAATAGCTTCCGTTTTTTGATCGCCTTACGTATCACACTGTTGAGTGATTCAGTTGCATTCGTCGAGATGGTGGGGCGATGATGTCGAAATTGCGAAGCTATGTTTTGGGGTATATAGAATTAAAAATCAGCACTCTATGCCTCATAGCTTGCTCCATGAAATTGATAGAATTTTCCAACTAGACTATAGGAGCGGAGGACTCCACATGAATCGCACTATTTTGAGCGGGTGACAAACTATCTGTCTGATAACGTTCAAGGTAATGTGGATAAATATCGCTCGGCAAGCCAATAAAAAGGAAAAAAAGCCCTCCGAAGAGGGCCGTAAGCGATGATGAGAGATACATCCTTGCCCTTCGGCTGAATGTACCTAATGTAGTGCATTCACCGTGCCAAGTTGTTTCGTTGGACAGGAATTTGTGAGCTAATTACTTATTTGTAGTCCAGAAGCCGTTGTGTTGCCCTACTCAAGGTCTAAAAGTTCTAGGCCGATGCTGACTGTGTCCCAACTGACCTAGCATCTACTTTAATTGAACTCTCGACAATGTCGAAACGCTAACTCCGGAGTTAGCAGCAAGCCGGGCTTCGGCCGCTGCAAACCAATGCTTATTGCCTGAAAAATTTGCGGAGGCGGTTAACCATTCCTTCGTGATATCAACACTGAAGTCATCCGCGCTGTACTGGCTAAGCTTCAAGCTTAAACCTACTGGCCCGATTTTCCCCTGCATTACGGCGGGTGGCATCACTGCCAAATTGGGTTATGAAGTTCTAGGCTCTGATGATGGCTGTGCATTGTCAACGCCCTTGGCGACAGCTTACTAATTCAATGGCTAGGCTGACTAGGCCCTGTCAATAGCAGCGGCCACGGAATCCCCCAAGGCGAGTAGGCCGCTAATTAGGCTGCTAATGAGGTTCGCAAGCCATGCTCCTTGGGCTTGCCATCTTCATTGACACAAACAAAAACCATTTTTTCTATCTTGATAATAGTTTGTTTGCTGGCTTTGTTGCGCACCTCGCAACTTACGGTAATTGAGCTGGAGCCTATCCCCGTTACGTCAAGACCAAATTCGATGACATCGCCTAACTCGCTGGGAGCGACGAAATTTATTTCTGAGATGTACTTGGTGACTATGTTTTTGTAAGCTAATTGACAGCCGGCGTAAATAGCCGCTTCTTCATCTATCCAGGCCAAAAGACGGCCACCAAATAGACGGTTGGCGGGGTTGAGATCTTCATGTTTTACTAATCGACGACTGAAAAATTTCATGGGTCTAGTTCCTTTTCGAAGTGTTATGGTGCTTCGATAGTTGGCCGTATTCTGAAAGTAGGGCGGTTGATTGTCACTGTTCAAAAGATTCTATTGGTTAATGGGGCGCGCTAAAAACTGAGTGCCTCACAGTATGGAGGCACCCGTTTTCGTTTTACGAATTAGGAGCCTAGAAGCTTTTTGAATCTCCGTAATTCAACATTAAAGTTATCGGCTACATTGTGAATACGCTTGGACACGTGCTGTTTAATGTGTTCATTGTGAATGCAGTTGTAACGGGCAGATTCCAATTCCACATATTGAATCACCTCCGTCCTTGCTGTTGTCATCTGTTCAATGTTGCTTGTGAGCCCATTAGGGATGGTGGGCCTTTCATTTTTCGTTTTGTAAGAACATTCGTATGCCATTACATGGCTTGATGTTAGTACGGTAAACAATATAGTACCCAGTGTTCTTTTTTTCATGATTAAAGCTCCGCAGGTTGGTTAGTTAACTGAATTTGTTTGTCCGAAGTTTATTTCGTTCGCTTGATGAGTATCTCTCAAGATTTATGCCAAGCGCGGAAAATTATCTACATTTGCTGTATTAACAATAACTTAAGTAGATTTTTGGAAGTTTTCAAGGGGCTGGAATTTATTTTCGGAGGCCTCTTTTCGGTGCGCGATGTTCACTTCAATTCCACGATGGAGCATTTTTCATAACACAGGTTGGCCTCTGTGGGCTTATGAGTTCGCAAGTTTGATCGTAGAAACAAAGTTTGAGCCTATGCTCAGGGCTCAGGGCTCAGGGCTCAGGGCTCAGGGCTCAGGTGTAGTTTTGTTCGTGAGCTAAAAGTTGTGACAAGGGTTGCTATATTTGCTCTCACCGCGGGAAAAGGGGTTTAACATCAACAAGCTTGAAAATGCATGGGCTAAATTTTAAGCGCAAAGGACCTGAGAATATGGAGAACATACGTCCAAGAGTATTAGTTACTCGAAAGCTGCCAGCGGCGGCGGAAACTCGTTTGCGTTTAAGGTATGACGATGAAACTGTTAATTCGGGTGACTTCGAGGAAAGAAAGGAACATTAGTCTACAGCTACAATTGGGATTACATCCGGATGTTTGAGCGACATGTTCCAAATTATTCCATTGAGTTGGGTGGCGGGCAGAGTCCAGGCTAACGACTTTTGTTGGCACAATGCACCGGCTTTAGGTCGTTGCGGGTAAACTAACGAGAAGGGCGTTAAGGGTTCTTTCACCGGGATGTAGAGCTGAGTGTCTACTTTGGAAGAGAAATTATTAGGCTTGTTGGCCGTCTCTTTTGAAGCAGGCCGAATATGGAGTGACTCTGATGTACACAATAAATGCCCAGTGGTTTGAAGTGGCGTTGCCAGAAAGTGGAGTGGACAATGGGCTACCACGCAGCAGGGTGCCGTGTGAGCATGTGGTTGTTGTATATAGACATTTAATCTTTATCGTCTTTCCAGCGTAGGCGGCAACCTAGCCCCCAGCCTTATTGCGGGGCAATCAAAAGAAAAGAGATGGCCCTCCCCTTGATTGATTTCAGCTCCATAATCTATTGACATACGGGAAAACGCATATAATAATATTCGTATATACGCTTTATCGGATATACGTTATGAATCCTTTAGTCTTTTATAAATGCCTTGCCGACGATACACGCCTAAAAAGTGTGCTGTTAATTCACTGGGAAGGAGAACTCTGTGTTTGTGAATTAACCGAAGCTCTGGAAGTTAGCCAGCCTAAGGTTTCGCGCCATTTAGCGCAGCTGCGTGAATGCGGTTTGTTAAAAGACCGCCGCGAAGGCCAGTGGATATATTACCAAGTATCTCCTTCTCTACCGGCTTGGGCGCAAACGGTGATAGGCACTACCGCCGAAGAAAACCAAGACTTTATCAACCCTCACTACCAACGGCTGTGCAATATGGGCGATCGCCCTGAACGCAAAGAGCAGTGTTGTTAGCCTTACTGTTGAGTTATTTCGTGAAATTATTGTTTATCTGTACCCACAACCGCTGCCGTAGCATTTTGGCCGAGGCGGTCACTAATCATTTTGGCCAGTCTGTGTTGGTCGCTAAGTCTGCTGGCAGCCAACCGGTTGGCGAGGTTCACCCCCTGTCGCTAAAGTCTTTGTCTGAGGCGAATATTTCCACCACAGGCCTTACTAGCCAATCATGGAATGACCTTGAAAGCTGGCAACCAGATGTCGTGATTACCGTATGTGACTCTGCTGCTGGAGAATCCTGCCCGCTATGGTTTGGCGACTCCTTAAAAGTACACTGGGGTTTGGTTGACCCTTCACGCATGGAAGGCTCTGAAGCAGAGATTGCCAAAGCCTTTCAACAAACGATTGAATTACTAAAAGCCCGCATTGAACAGCTACTCATTTTAGAGGTTGCTAGTAGCGATAAAAAACACTGGACGGCCATTTTCCAACAATTAGGTGAACACTAATGGGAGTTTTTGAACGCTATCTCAGTCTTTGGGTGGGCCTTTGCATTTTTTTCGGCGTGTTGTTGGGCAGTCTTTTCCCTGTGGCTTTTGAAGTGATTGCAGGGTGGGAATATGCCCATGTTAATTTACTGATTGCTGTATTGATTTGGTTAATGATCTACCCCATGATGATTCAGGTAGATTTTTCTGCCATCAAAGATGTCCGTAAAAAACCCAAAGGCTTAATACTAACGTTAGTGGTTAACTGGATTATTAAACCTTTTACCATGGCCGCTTTGGGCTGGTTGTTTTTCCACTTTATTTTTGCCGGCTGGGTTAGCCCAGAAAACGCCAATGAATATATTGCCGGTATGATTTTACTCGGCGTCGCACCTTGTACCGCGATGGTGTTTGTCTGGAGCCAACTAACTAAAGGCGACCCAAACTATACGCTTGTACAGGTATCGGTTAATGACATTATTATGATTTTTGCTTTTGCACCGCTTGCCGCGCTTCTATTGGGTGTAACCGATATTATTGTGCCATGGGAAACATTATTACTGTCAGTGGTACTTTATGTGGTACTGCCGTTGGTGGCTGGCTATATAACTCGGCGATTTTTACATAGTCAAATTTCTGGCTTTGTCAGTCAATTAAAGCCTTTATCGGTGGTTGGACTATTAGCCACAGTATTGTTGCTGTTTGGTTTTCAAGCTGAAACTATTTTGGAAAAACCAGAAAGCATTTTAATGATCTCGGTGCCTTTGATTATTCAAAGCTATGGTATTTTCTTTATTGCCTATTTTACCGCACGCTATTTGAAACTTACTCACGATGTAGCCGCACCTTCCGCTCTGATCGGCACCAGTAACTTTTTTGAACTGGCGGTAGCGGTTGCTATTTCATTGTTTGGCCTCCACTCCGGCGCGGCATTGGCTACGGTAGTCGGCGTTTTGGTTGAGGTGCCGGTTATGTTATCGCTGGTTGCCTTCGCCAATAGAACTCGCCACTGGTTTCCAGAGCACTCCATTTAAAGACTCAGGTATGATGTAATGAATGACATATCCAACTTAGACACGTTACTGTTAAGTGCAGACTTACAAGGTAATTTATCTAGCGGTGAAGCACTTAAGCACCCGCCAAAAATTTTGCTGTTATATGGTTCGCTCAGAGAGCGCTCTTATAGTCGCTTAGTGGTTGAAGAAAGCGCGCGCATTTTACGAGAGTTAGGTTGTGAAACACGCATCTTTAACCCCTCCGGCTTGCCTTTGCCCGATGACGAGGATGAAAGCCACCCTAAGGTTCAAGAACTGCGTGAGCTTATGACTTGGTCCGAAGGGCAAGTATGGTGCTCCCCGGAACGCCACGGCTCGATGACTGCCATTATGAAAGGACAAATCGACTGGGTACCTTTATCTATTGGCGCTATACGCCCCACTCAAGGAAAAACACTAGCCGTGATGCAAGTGGAAGGCGGCTCGCAATCGTTTAATACCGTTAATCAATTAAGAGTGCTTGGACGCTGGATGCGGATGATTACTATTCCTAATCAATCATCGCTTGCAAAAGCCTGGCTGGAATTTGATGACGATGGGCGGATGAAAGACTCTGGGTTTTATAATCGCATTGTAGATGTGATGGAGGAGTTGGTTAAATTTACTTTGCTAACTAGAGATAATAGTGAGTTTTTGGTTGATCGATACTCAGAGCGTAAGGAAAGTGCTGAGGCGTTGATGGCTCGGGTTAATCAGCAAAGTATTTGATTGGGTGAGTGGTTGGTTTAGGAGCGAGCTGAGGTGGCTTGAATTTCCGGGGCACGCTGCAAGCCATCCTTGGGCGTTCGACAAATAGACGCCCACATTAGTAATGAATTCCGGATTAATTAATCTCTATTATTTTCAACCAGTTATGGGAAGCCAATTGCACATAAATTGATGGAGGCTTAGTTTTCGCGGGTTTTAATCACACTATTTCAAGGGCTCCACACAAAATACCAAAGTTCGCGTCCAATTGTCTCATTTATAAATCTGTGTGTTAGTAAGCCTATCGATATAACAATTCAATCATTCGGTAACGCGGCTCTGTTGACGAAGGCAAATGCACACCAAGGATAGTGCGGCAATTCGCTCGGCTTCAACTTCTGTACATCACTTCGTTTTTACCCCAAATTTGAGGAGGGCAGCTGGTCAATATTGACCCAACGCAGTCCTTCGCAAAATTCTCTCAGCGCTCTATGTAATCGATATTCACGCGGCAGCCACTGGCTAATCGTTAAGCTTCCGGTAGTAGGCCCACTTCTCATTATTACTGATGGTACTGGCTGGGACGCCGCTCTCCTCGGTAAGTTTTCCGATTATCATGATTATTTACTTCTCGTGCTTGACATTAAAGTAAGGTTTAAGGTTAGAGTGATTGTCACACAGCGTCCAGATGGGCCAAGAAATTTATAGAGTCGTGGTCCATGGTGTTACATGCATCCGGGCATTTTACCGCTGCGCAATGGCACGATATTGAAAAAACGTGGCTAACACCTGACCTCTGTTTTATCGATATACACTCTAGGAGAGTAGATTTTGAAAATGAAGATATTGATTTATAGTGTTTTGATCCTTTCGCTGTTTGCTTCAATAACTATTTATTCATATTTTAACGAGGATAGCTCTGCGTTGGATTTAGCTAGAAATTCCTCTGGTGATGAGTTAATTAGATCAGACGGCGGAGTTACTCGATACAAAATATTTGGCCAGAAGAATATTGAAACCTTAATCCTGATTCATAGCTTTAATGGATTTTTGGAATCGTGGAACCCTAATATTAATTCGCTTGTAGACGCCGGTTATCGAGTTGTAGTTTATGATCTTTTTGGGAGAGGGCTTTCAGATCGTCCACGCACTAACTACGACCTATCACTCTTTAGGGGGCAACTCGGTTCGGTTGTAGAAGCGATTGGAGCAAAGAAAGTATATTTGGTCGGTTCCTCGTTCGGGGCTGTTATAGCATCCGACTACGCTATGACATACCCTGATCAAATAGAGCGTCTGGTTATGGTCGGGCCAGCTGGCTGGCCTCAGGAGGGTGGACGTAATTGGTTACTAAACATTCCAGTGGTTGGCGAGCTAGCTTTCCACTATTTCGGTATGAAAATTCTCAAGCCAAAAGTAGAGGACTATTTATTAAACTCATCAAAATACCCTGAGGTCCTTGAAAAATGGGAGAGCTTTGCACGTTATCCTGGCTTCATGCGTTCGGCGCTTTCTACTCTTAAGTATTCTCCCGTTTTAGACTACACCGCCGGTTGGGAGCAGCTGGGTAAGCGGAACATACCAATGGTATTCATTTGGGGTAAGCAAGACGTTAGCTTCCCTTTTTCTAATACCAAAAAGCTATCAAAACTAATTCCTCATGCAAAACTTGTTGGCATTAATAATGCAGCGCATTGGGTGAATATTGAGCAAGCAAAGGAAGTTAATGATGCAATAATTAACTTTATAAGTGTGAATCACGAAGGTGTATAGCGAAGGCGGACCACATCGGTCGCTATACGGGCATTGATTTACACCTGCGGCGCAAATTCGCCTGGTGAAGGTTTCATTAAGTGTTGGCTTGAACGACGGTAGCTAGGCGATAACGATCAGTCCAGTTACCACTATTGATACCAAAAATAGTTTAGGCCTTTGGTCTGTTTATGGAACAAAGCGACGACCGAAGGAGTTTGGGTCGCTAGTCTGTACCTGACCCACAGCGGGCCTTATTCTCATCAAAATATACCTCCTCCATAACGGTCACTTATCAGTAAATACGCTGAAAAATAAAGGTTGCTCAGCGCTTTAGTTGGTCTTTTCTGGTCAGTGAGTTCTGCTAAGCTGGACAAAATCAAGTAACGCATGGACGCGTCCCATGAATCACACATGGCCGGAGAGCCTGCGCAGCGAGTGCTTTGATGACGTCTTATCCCACCAACCCATTAGTCAATGGGTGTTCAGCTTTCCCTATCCTTTACGATTTTCACTGGCAAGCAACCCGCAGATTGTCACTAAAGTACTGGGTATTGTTAACCGGGTAATCTCAAGACACCTGACCAAAAAACCGTTTTCAAAAAGGCGACATTACTCACGGGTTCCGTCACACTATTACAGCGATTTGGATCAGCGCTCAATCTCAACCTGATTTTTAGCTGCATGCGGGTGTGGCAACAAAAATGCGTGAACGTAAGAACAGACGCGCGGTTGGGTAGGTTTCCGGTACTGATGAAGCACACAGTTCACCCGCACCGCCGCACCGCCGCGCTGCTCGTTGGCACCGTTGCTGCTGGCCTCAGTGGCGCGAAAATACGGTCGCACCTCTTTATAGCTCAGCCTTCAAAATCCTCTTTTTCAGTCCAGCTGTCGTAATCTTTGGCGGTGCCGCGATTGTGCAACATGCTGTGAGCTGATACGGCTTGTTGAATTAAGTTCAGCTTTTGGGTTAATGCATACCAACCTCTTCAAGCCATTTCAGCATCAAGCCGGGCCAGGCTTTGGCTTGTTTTTCATGTTGAGCCAACGCGCTGCCGTGGCCGCCCTCTGGAAAGATATGCAGTTCGTGTTTGACACCCGCCCGCTTTAGCGCCTCGGCATAGAGTATTGAGTTTTCATAGGGAACAACGCCGTCTGTTTTTGGTGCCCAGATGAAGCTCGGTGGCGTGTTGGTCGTGACATGTTGCTCGGTACTGAGCAACATGATCAACGGCCCGTCGTCGGCTTCATCGCCCAACAGCTCATTGCGCGAGCCACTGTGTGTCACTTCATCAGCCAAACTGATAACCGGGTAGGCCAGCACAGTAAAGTCGGGTCTGCTGCTGAGTGTATAAGGCAGGGGCAGCGGCTCGTTATCTTGATGGTCATAGAGTGTTGAAAGGCTGGCCGCCAAGTGCCCACCCGCGGAGAACCCCATCACTCCAATACGCTCGACATCAATGCCAAAGCGCTTGGCGTGGTGACGTAGGTAACTCATGGCAAGGCGCGCATCACTGAGTGGTGCTGGGTGTTCATCCAAACGATAGTTAAGAACATAGCCATTTATGCCCTGAGTGTTTAGCCATTCAGCGATCATTTTTCCTTCTTGTTTCTCTGAACGGAAATTATAGCCGCCACCTGGAAGGATTAACACGCTGGCTGCGGGCTGCTCGGTGCTCACAGGGTAGGCAACGATATAGGGGCCTTTGTCCATCAGCGGATTTTTTAGGTCGCGAAATGGCCAGATGGGATTTTTGTCCTCTAGTGGCAGGCGCTCGTTAAATTCTGGCAGGCCCTCCCATAGGTAGTGAATGCGCGCCTGGTAGTCCTCGCCGCGCACTATGTTGTGAGATTCTGTTATTTTCCCGCGACCGTAAAAGGCAAGTAAGACTAAAACTAAGGGAAGCACGACAAGTATTTTTAAAAATAACTTCATAGTAAATAAACCGCTAGTCACATGCCAAGCGTACAGCCTCCGTCAGTATTTATTGGATTACAGCGTGCCCCACCGGGAAAGGGCATAACCATATAACCATTGCCAAAGATGTTGGGGGCGGTAAAGAAATCTGTGGATATTATCTGTGCGCCGCTGGCCAGCGTTTCGTCTCTGCGTTCGGTGTCATTCCCCCGAGCCTCGTAGCTATCGATATCCGCCCTGGAGCGGACCAAATAACCTTGCTTGACTAAACCGGGAATCATGTCTGGTTCCTTTAAGTGATTATCCACCATTACAAACGCTGTATGTGGCATCCCGGGGTTACCCTGCATAAAGGCCATACGCCCTTTCAGGGAAGGGTGGTTATCGGTGTAGGCTGACAGAGCTTTGAAATTTTCACCTGGCACTATTAGTAAAAATACAAACTTGCCCCGTGATTTTTCCAGGGTAGGCCAGTTTTCAAGGCCCAATACTGCCTCCTCCAAACTCGCCGCTGTGCCGCGAATATCATCGGGGGTAATCACCCGATCTCGGCTCAGTATCTCCAGTATGCTGCTGTCCATCTCATCGAAATCTACTGCAGTAAAAGCGTCAACGACTGCGGCACCAGGTATGATTCTGTTGATACCCGGCAGCTTGGGCTCCAACAGAATAAACACTGGGGTGTGGTCGGGATTTTTATCGGACCACTGGCGCATTTGGGTCAGACAAATTCGAAAGCTAGGGCAGTGGCTACGAAAATCAACTTCCGAGATGTGCAGAACTTTCAGGCCTGGCTGCAGTAACGCATCGTTGTAGATGGGTGCCAGGTCTCGAGCACCCTGTTTACGTAATTGTTGATATGGCAAAGGATCTGAAAAGCGGCCGCCTTCTCGATCAACGTAAAGGTCGAGTTCCAAACTGCGCAGCCCCGCGCGCAATTGGTATTCCAGCGGCGGGTGGACATAGTCCAGTGAGGCGACAAGGCCCTGGTTCACTAGCCCTGGGTGCTCTTCTTCAAATTTGGCTTTTTTTTCAGGCGACATTTGCTTGAGCATGCCGCCGAAAATCGCATCGATACGGGGCGCCATCATGGCCATCGCCCTCGGATCCGGAGGCTGAGCATAACTGTTGTGCGTACCGATAACCTGAATTTGATTTAGCCGGGGTTCGTAACTGTCCGCCTGCACGGGCACAACACTATCGCTGGCTAAAAGCCTAGCGCTAGTAAAAACCACGAGAATAAATAGCAGCGAACGACTGAGTACTTTAAGATAATTCATCTAACGAGCCTGTATGAAATGTGGTGGTTTATACCGTTGGAATAATGTCTCCCCGCACAACTAGACCTGCTGGTGCGGGGGACAAATTGACCACTATAGACTAGAGAAAGTTAAAGCGGGCCTGCAAACCAAAATAGCGCTGAGTATTACGCGGGGTGACCTGCGCCATCGCTGTGGCGCCGCCATATATTTGAGCTAAATCCAGTTTACTTGTGGCATAACCTTTATCGAACAGGTTGTTAACAAGGAGGGTCACACTGTATCTGTCTGACTTATCGTTCAAACCGATCCTCAGGTTTGCCACACCATAACTATCCTGTGTTAAGTCAGGGTGTTGAGTGAGGCTAAAGTTGGTATCGTCCTGCCAGCTATAAAGAATATTGGCAAAGGCATCAAATGGAAGAGATTTGAGCGGTAGCTGATAATCGAGTATGGCCGTGTATTTCCATTCAGGCGCATAGGGAAGTCGTCCGCCATCAATTTCCTGCATACCGCTAGCGCAGCCTTGCTCTTCCGTTTGCCCCACCCAGCAGGCGGCACC
>ENA-OSET01000077-OSET01000077.1-sediment-metagenome-genome-assembly--contig:-NODE-77-length-110879-cov-13.498691_pt1 | contig 110879 bp, 109 predicted proteins | sample MGYA00237882_ERZ534229 | MGnify/ENA primary metagenome ERZ534229 (study PRJEB26408, sample SAMN06266212) | sediment metagenome | isolation source: Hudson Canyon methane seep mesocosm | place... | reverse complement strand
GTAACGCTAAAAAACTCTTGTCCAGCCACTAAGGAATGCGTCATGTTAGAAACGCTAGGGATGTTATTTTTAGGTTTGGTCTTGTTGCTAGGCTTCTTCGGTATTCGTTTTTATCTTCGTGTAAAGTCGGCGATTAGGGAGGCGGCCCCTATCAGTGCGTTGGTGGATATACTGCCGCCATTTCAATGCATTTTGGACGAGAGCGGGCGAGACAACTGGCAGGGTTTAGATGAACTGGGCAAGAACGAGGGGTTACTCGAAAAATCGGGTTTCGAAAATCACGGATATTTCACCACTTATGCTGGTGATGCGCTTATAGAAGTTGCTCTGTGGAATCATCCTTTAAAAGGCATCGTCGTGGCGTTTATGGAAGCCTCAGGCGAAGACATTGAAACTACTGAGATCATCAGTGATGTGTTTGTACGATTTGATGACGACACGCAACTGACCATTAATAATGGCCCTGACGCCAATATACTTCCCAGGCCTGAGCACAGTCCACTCATCCACGTTTCCTCAAGCGCTCTGCCAGATTTATTTGCCGCCTTGAAAACCCACATACCGCCGGGCAAAAAAATTCGCCCTCTTAAGCAGGTTAAAGCTTTTTATCAACGTTGCTTTGAGCAATATAGCGAGTGGTTGTGGCAAGAACCGCAACTGCGTTCTCCAGAAGTGAAGGCAATCGCTGAAAAAATTGGCGTCGAACTCAGCGATGAAATAATTACAGAACTTCGAGAGCACGCCCGTGTTGAGAATGTTGATGCAATTAGCCAATCTATTGTTGATGGTTTTGCCCGCCAAACTTCTATGTCAGTGGCTAAATGGGCTGAAGTGTGTGATCGCTTGGTGGTGGTGCATGAAAATATGGGCGCAAAAGATATAGCCGATTGCTTTTATGATTTGGTCGATGACATAGATGAGAGCCTCGAAGCGACCTTAGATTCACTGGAAAATAAGGGCGAGGACTTTGATGCCCTAGCCTTATTTCACAGCTTAGCCAAAGATCCCACCGTAGTAGACACTTTGAGTCGAGTGGCGAGTGTTCGCCAGCCATTGCGTGCTGAAATATATTTGGCACCCGCGGTCTAACAAGAGCATTGTGCTAGTTTTAAAATAGCCATTGCTCGATGTCGGCCAAGTTTTTCACCACGATCTGCTGAGCTTCCGGTTTTGCTTCGATTTTTCGAGGGTCTACATTGAGGGCTTGCAAGGCGTATTCCACCAGCGATGCTCGGGTACTGATGGAGAGTTCTCGATTGCTCATGCCGTAGTCGGCGGCAATAATATCGCTCTGTGCTTCGCTGAGGCGAGTGTCTGGAGTCAGTATGATATTTATTCGCGTTTGCCAGCGCTCATCCTCTTCCGCTGATACAAGGGCTTTGTCCATAATCTCTGGCGTGCCGCGAAATCGACTCAGTACAAAATCCCTAAAGCTTCGATTTTTTTCACAATAAGCACGTACATGCCAGCGCAAACCTGTAAAAACGAGTGTGTGCGGGTCAATAATCCGTTCTTCGGCAACGGGGCTGCTCAAGGACAAGTAAGCAATTTCCAAGCGCCGCTGCTCCCTTGAAGCCTGAATAATTGCCCTGAGTATTTCTGGTTCAACGTGGCGGGTAGGCACTTGCAGCACACTGGTGTGAGCGGCGCCTAAATCCAGCCCTTCAAAGGTGTGGCTGATGTCTTGGTTTCTGTCAAGAACATGTAAATATTCATCGGCAATACCTGAGGTGAGTACAGGCTTGAATTCCGCTGTAGGTTTGTAGCCACGCAACTGTCGGTCATACTCTAGATTGCCTGGGGCGATGTCTGTTATGTAAGCATTAATATCTTTTGAGGCTTGTTGCCGGCCAATGCCAAAACTGTTGCATAGGTGGTTGGTGGTGAGCCGCCCCTCCCATTGCGCGACAATCTCAATAAGTCGGTAACGAAGCAGTAAATCCCAACGAAATGGCCACTCTTTGCTCACGGTGTATTCCCCTGTTTGGTCAATATCGTGTCTGCCTGAAAAGGCTACATGCGCATGTAGCCAGTGGCTACATGTCTTCGAAAATCTAGTTTATAGTGATTCCCATACCGGGCCAAGCCTTGGCCGCAGCTTACTGAGTTAGCAGAGGGAACACACAATGAAGTTGATCAATGATAAATACTTTTGGAACCCAGGCCATCAATCACTGGTAGTGGATTGGACTGAACAGTTGGGTGTTTCCTGTCAGCAAATTATTGGCGGCTGGAGCAGCGGTCTGGGCGTGCGTGATTATCTGTTTGGTAAGGAAGACAACTTGTCTCTTGCGGACACACGGCTCGACCTCTTGTCTTTAAAACCTCACTCGGCTGTCGCCCACTGGCAGCAAACCTTTCCTCTCGGTGTGTTGGACGCCTTGCGCGGATTAAAATTTCGTCAAGCGGAAGTGATGGCCTTGAGCGCGTCGAGTGAGGCGGCTACTTCGCTGCTGTTAGTGAATGCTAACTTACTGCTTATGTGGCTAAATTACTGCGAAGAACATCGCCTGAGCACTTGTCAGCGGATGAGAATTCTGGGATCGGGTCAGGCAGAGATAATGGCTATGATGGGGCTCGACAGCAGTCGTTTGGCTTTGCGAATGGTAAAGGAATTGAGCCCTGATGCTCTGAGTATAGATAGCACTTCCTGCTTACAGCACCTCTTTAGCAAACCCCATATTTTGAAGCGTTTAACACCCTCAGGTAAATTGAATGCTAGCTTGTTAGAAGCCTTGGATCGCTGGCCTTGGATTGCTGGATATCCTATTCAGACTCTATTAAGTCAGCCTAGTGCGATTTTACGTGAATCGGTGAAGAAAGTGTTGAGCGCCAATCACAGTGAACTGGGCGTGGATGCTATCGAGCAGCTGCGCCAGTGTCGCAGTATTGGCCAAGTGGTGAGTGTTGAGCAGGCCTGGAGTGCGCGCTGGAACCTGCGCAAGGTGCTGGCATCGCTTGAACCTGTCAATAAATTAAGGGCGCAGAGTCGCCCGCTTAGTCAAAAATCAGCGAATACACGCTACCTCGATGGACGAGTTCGTCTGCCAATTTTAACAATTCCAGAGACTAACCTTGTTTCTTGGTAATCAGTCTGCCTGAAAAGGCGACAGTCTGCGGGCCTTAAGTGTGCCTAGCTTGTCAATATGAGGGAATATAGGCCAGACTTAGCTTAATCACTTGCGATAAGGAAATTAACCACAGTGCATATTATCGAGCTTAACCCTACTGGCACTATGAACCTACTCTCTCAGCGGGAAGTGGGTTTGCTCAGGCAGTCTTCGTCCAGTCAGCTGTATCAGTTGTTTCGTCAGTGCGCTTTGGCTGTGCTTAGCTCTGGGAGTAATACCGACAGCGTTGAAGCCATACTGGGCCAGCATCTGGATTTTGAGATCAATGTTTTACAGCGAGATCGGGGTGTAAAGCTTGAGCTCATTAACCCACCTGAGCAGGCATTTGTGGACGGGGAACTTATTCAGGGAATTCACGAACACTTGTTTGCAGTTCTTCGAGATATTCTGTTTGTGGCAGTGAAATATGGCGACGCCCTATCGAGCGCAAGCCCAGGGGCAGACCTTACCGATATCGTATTTGAAATTGTGCGCAACGCGCAGGCAATCGCGCCTAGTCAAGAGCCGGGTTTGGTGGTTTGTTGGGGCGGTCATTCTATCTCAGATAACGAATATAACTACACCAAAGAAGTAGGCTATCGACTGGGCCTAAGAGGCATGGATATCTGCACGGGTTGTGGGCCTGGCGCAATGAAAGGGCCGATGAAAGGAGCCACAATAGGGCACGCGAAACAGCGTCTTTATCCCAAGCGTTATATTGGCCTTACCGAGCCGAGTATTATTGCCGCGGAACCCCCGAACCCGATTGTGAATCAGCTGGTAATTTTGCCGGATATCGAAAAACGTTTAGAGGCCTTCGTGCGCATGGCTCACGGAATTGTTATTTTCCCTGGTGGGGTGGGTACCGCTGAGGAACTCTTGTACATCTTGGGAGTGATGCTCGACCGTCGCAATGATGGCCTGGTGTTGCCGATTGTTCTCACAGGCCCCGAGTCTGCGGAGGCCTACTTCACCGTGCTGGATGACTTTATTGGTGCAACGCTAGGGCCCGAGGCGCAAGCTTGTTATGACATTGTGATTGAAGACCCAATCCAGGTAGCAAAAACTCTGCGAAAGGGGATAGCGGCTGTGCGCGATGCCCGTCGACTATCGGGAGATGCGTATCACTTCAACTGGTCGCTGCATATCGACGAAAGCCTGCAACAACCCTTTGTTCCTAATCACGAAAATATGGCAGCCTTAAAATTATTTAAGGGCGGTGATCGGGGAGAGCTGGCTGCCGATTTACGGCGTGCCTTTTCAGGTATTGTGGCGGGTAACATAAAACCAGAAGGTTTGTCGGCTGTTGCGAAACAGGGCCCGTTTGTGCTTCGAGGTGATGCAGAACTAATGGCGTATCTGGATAAGCTCTTACTGCAATTTGTGGATCAGGGACGTATGAAATTACCCGGCAGCGCCTATTCACCTTGCTACCGGGTAGAGCGTTAACGTTTAAATAGAGACTTCAGTTTATCAATTTTGGCTTTGTCTTTGTCGGAAAGTTTCTCATTGAGCTTTTCCGTAAGTTTGGCTTGAGCTTTTGCTTTGATAATACCACTCACTTGGGCTTTGGCGCTGGCAATGATGGGGCTAATCAGCGCCTGTGTAAGCTGTTCTGATGTAAGCCCTGTGGCTTTGTCGCCAATATCTCTTAGCTTGATGGCGGGCATGCTCAGTTCTTTTTCACCATACTGAGGGGAAATTACTTGGGCTTTGGCGTTGGTAAAGTTGAACTGCTCAACCATAAACCTCACATCAGGGCCGCCGGCAGCCTCCTCAGAGCTGGCGCTGCTGCTACCAGCATTGGATTTAAGCTGGTCTAAAATGGTTTGTAGATTATTTTCTGATAAGGACTTTTGTTCAGCAATGATGCTGGCGCCATCAATACTGATATTATTGATCACGATCACAGACTCCGTAATTGACCGTGGATCTATGTCTAATGAAATACTGTCCATGGAGAATGCATAGGGGCTGTTATAGCCTGCTGGGTTGGCAACAACTAGGCGGTGTAATGCCCCGTGACCTTCGGTAATTTTCACATTTACCTCGGCCAAGGTCACAGAGGTGCCTGTTAGTTCACTTCCCACGGTTTCAATGTTGGTTTTAATGAGCGCGTTTAGGTTACTTAGGCCAACAAAAAGCACGCCGCCTACAATCACTACGAGGCCTAATACGATACCGCCAACGATCTTTCCAGTGCTCATGATAATGTCCTATGTTATGAGTTTCAGTAACGAAAATTGTATTCGCGTACAACTAGAGAGTCGACGCTTATTCCCTGTTTCAGCTTAGGGCGGAATTTCAACTGCCGCACCAGTCGTTTTACGGCGAGAGTTGAAACCTTTCCCTGTTTCGCATGCAGAGCAATTACTTCCATATGTTTAACTTCACCTTGCTTGTTAATGTTAAGCGCAAGGCTTACTCGACCCTGACGAGTATCAGGCTTATTAAACTGCTCAGGCCAAGCTTGGGGGCTTAAAGGTAAGGCCTGAGGCTCACTGCTCGAGATCTCGCTGGCTAGAGCCATTTTTTCATACTCCGACTTGGCCTTATAACTGCGACCGAACCAAGTGTGCCAGTCTCCATTGGCAAGGGCTAGCCTTTGTTTTTGTGCAGGTTCTTTATTCTCAACAATTGCGGCAATTTTGTTGAGAATCTTAAGACCCTGAGAATAGGGGTTTCTATTGAGCTGTCGAAGCCGGGTTTTTTCTCGAGATTCCAAGGCCATACGGCGTTCTTCTTCGGCATTAAGGCTCAGAGGTAGCGGCTCTATACCTGGGTGCTGATCCAGTAAATACAAGGTGTCGAGCTGTTGGTAGTAGTGGGCTACGAGCACGTCGTTGGTGAGGTCTTTGGATTCTAACGCCTGTACATTTTTTGCGTGCAGTTCATACAGTCTTAACAGTCGTCGATGCTGATTGTCATGACGTTCGAGGAGGTAGGCCGTGCGCTGCCAGCGTGCATAAAGCTTTTGGCTGTCAAGTAATTCCGCCTCATCTCGCTGATTGTTTTGGTTTTCAATAAAATAAAGATATTCGTAGGCGTCGTCACTCTTGGAAAAATTATTCAGAGCCAGATAGCTGCTGATGATTCGTTTTATTGCGGGTATTTGTTTGAGGGTGTCTAAGCCTTGATTGACGCGATCAACGTGAATGGCGCGTCTAAATATGCGGATGGCTTCGCTGTGTTGCCCTTGCTTTTGTAGGGTCTCTCCGAGTTGATTGAGTGCCTGGCTTAGCGCTGGATTAAAGGGCCCCATTTCCGTTTCGAGAGTATCGATAGCATTGTAAAACTTGGAGAGTGAGGTTTTGTTCTGCGCCCTATCAGTCTTGCCCTTATGAATTTCGCTTGCGCTAGTCTGATGTTTGGCTTGATAAATATTCAAGCCATAGAGCGTTGGGCTGTCATCTCGCAGGGAGGGAGAGCGCGTATTTGAAAAATTATAGCTGTTGGCTAATGTGTGGGCACTGCTCAGAAAACAAATAGCACTTAAACATATTCGGCTCAGAGTGCTTATAGGAAAACGGTAAATCACTATTGTTGCTCTTGTGGGTTTACATAGTCGGGCAGCCAGAACTTGAAGGTGCTGCCTTTTTGCCAGATGCTTGAAAGTGAAACTTGGCCGCCGTGTAATTCAACCAGTTCTTTCACCAACACCAAGCCCAAGCCTGTGCCTTCAATATGATTACTATTGTCGGTTTTTATCTGGCTGAATTTCTGAAACAGTTGGGGAATGTCAGCTTCTTTAATTCCCATGCCATGGTCCTGTATTGAAAACATAATTCCAGGCTGCTCATTGATGGTTCCTGGCGTAATATTGATGAGTATGTCGCCTTGCGAACTGTATTTTATTGCATTTGAAATTAGGTTGATGAGAATTTGTTTGAGCCTTTTTGAATCGGCATAACATCGTTCACCTTCGCAGTGAAAAATAAGAGCTTGTCTTTTTTCGGCGGGGATAAGGCCCGAAAGTTGCTGCTCTAGCGATAGAGCTAAGTCATCAAGGATAACGAATTCCCGCTGCACGGCCATTTTTCCGGCTTCGATCTTAGACAAATCAAGAATGTCTGTGATAAGTGATAGTAGGTGTACACCATTGCGATGAACTATTTCCAGGGCTTCTTGGTTGCGAGGGTCTAGGCCGTCACTTTTATTTTGGTCGGCGCGCGCGAGTAAGCGCTTGGTAAAACCAATGATAGAATTTAATGGTGTTCTCAATTCGTGTGACATGCTGGCCAGAAAATCGCTTTTCGCTCGGTTTGCGGCCTCAGCGTTATTTTTTGCCAGTTTTAATTCGCGGGTTTTTTCGATAACTTGTCGGCGAATAGAAGTAGCTTTGCCGTTGACTGTGAGAAAAAAGACACCAGAGACGCTAACCATTAGCAAACTACCAATGAGCACCAGCCAAATACTCCACTCCTGTTCGGCTGATGCATTTTCGCTCGAAGATTGAATTTTGAACTGCCAGACTCGACTATTAACAGAGATAGTTTGGGAAATCGCCGATTCCGCAAGTGGCACTCTAGTTCGGCTGTAGAGGCGCTCGGGTCGACTGGCGTCGGTAACATCCAGCAGTTCAATGTCGTAAGCTTCGCTGTCTAGTCCTGCCAGCGAAGTTTGAATTAGAGTGTTTACATCAAAGACTCCAATCACATAGCCTTTGACCTTTTTATGGCCGGCCTGATTGTCGTAGAGAGCTCTGATTAAAAGAAATCCAAAAACATCCCCTTCACCCTTTTCTTGCACTAGTCGTACTGGCCCTGTTGCAATTTCATTACCCGTCTCGCGAGCTAACAGTAAGGCGGCTTTGCGAGTTTCTTGGGAGGCTAAATCATAAGCAAATGCAGATTCATTGCCTTGCAGGGGGAAGATAAAATGCACCGGTAAATATGAATCCCGTTTTGCGGCGCTCACTAAAGCACCATTGCTATCGCGCTCAGTAAGCCCAGACGAGTTGGGCACTATGTTCTTCATGGCCGCTTCAATACTTTCCCTTTGCTTGTGGGGTACAAAAGGGATCCATTCTAGAGCGCGCAAGCCAGGGTAGTTGGGATATATCCCTTCCACATAAAGGAGGAAGTCAGAGTAGTGAAGTTCACTATAGGTACTCGCTAGGGCGTGAAGTCCGTGCACACTGTTATTCATGTTTTTGATATGTTTATCAATGGCAAAAGCAAACATGCGGCTGCGTTGCTGGAGTTTTCTTTCCTCTTTATCCGATTCTATATCACGGGTGTAATCAAAAATGGCGACAGCGACGAGGAAGATAACGAGATAAGGCGTTATTACCCGTAGAGATTGCTTTGGGTTGTTGGCATTGCCTCCGTGCAACAAAAGTAGATAAATTGGCAGCACAGTCAGCACGCCAATAGTGTCCCCCACCCACCAAGTGAGCCATGTGCGAAACAGGACTGTATGTTCGATTGAGGTGAGTGACATCAAGGTAGTGCAGGCGATCGTGGCTGAAATTAGGCAGCTTAGAGGGCCTGCAAATATGTATATTTTAAATATTTCATTCTCTTTCAGAAGAATTTCGGCGCGATTGGCCATAGGACCAATCAGCCGCCCGCCCACATAGGCCTGAACGCTGGCTCCAGCGGACATCAACATTATGTTGACTACGACACTTAGATTTAATTCTGGGGCGTAGCGCGCGTGAAAGTTGTAGACAAGTGAGCCTATGAAAACTCCGATGACGGCTCTGCTGCCAAAGTGCAGCACCATTATTAGTCCAATGCCGGCCGCAGGCCAAACGGCGCTGGATAAACCGGGAGGTATTGACAGAAACTGGCTGCTTAAAGCAGCTAGAAAGTAGGCCGCAGCTCCAACAATTGTGAGCGTTGTGACACTCGTAGACAGTCGATTCAATAGTTGGGCAGCAAACACCGCAGGCTCCATAGCAAAGTATAGGCCGTATCCTGTCAGATATTGATCGCTTTGCCCAGACTGTCTTATTACTTTGGATGGGCTGCTTGATATTGAGAAGTTTGGCCGCTCATCAGAAATTATAGCCGTTAATCGGCAAGTGTCTGTTTTATTAATGTGCATTGCTTAACCTGTTTCCTTGCTGCCAAGGAGGGAGATTTATCAGATGCTGGCTTTTAAAAAAGGCATGGGTTTTACCCTAATTGAAGTGCTAGTGGCTATGGGAATTCTTTCGCTGGGCATTTTAGGGGCGGCTTCTCTGCAAGCCAAGGCTCTGCGATACGTGCACATGGCGGATAGTCAACGCTCAGCAGTTCTACTAAGTCGAGACCTAATAGGGAGAATGCGCGCAAATGCGAGCGACCTAGCAATATTGGCGATGTATGGGCACGAAGGTGACGGTGATAAGCCTGAGTTTGCAAGAAACTGTGCGGTTCAATCTTGCTCGCGGGAGCAGCTAGTGGCATACGAACTAAGCCAGTGGCTAGGCGAAGTGAATCTCACATGGCAGTCAGTAAGTACATCCCTGCGAGCGATCCCCGGAACCGAATCTGGGTTTTTATTGCGTATCCGCTGGGGTCGTGAAAGCAAGAGAAGAGGCAATTGCACAGAATTAACTCACCGAGTGGGAAATTCGGGCTGCTGGCAAACAAGAGTGGGGTTTTAAGTGGAGGGGCTTGTGTTGAGAGGCCTGCGCCTCAGAGGTTTTAGTTTGGTGGAACTAATGGTCGCCAGCGCATTGGGGCTGATGTTAGTTACCTTGATGATGCATGTACTGCTGAGTGCAAAACGCAGCCTAGAGCTTAGCGAAACAATAAGTCGCTTGGGCGCCAGTGGCCGTTTTGGCCTTGAACTTTTGAGTAACGATGTTCAGCGCTCTGGCTATCTAAGTATTTACGGGCAGCTGCGTGAAAATCATCTAGCTAAGCTGACGGTAACAGGCAGCCTAGGGCCCTCTGCAAGCGCACCGCGCTGTGTGTCGAGCGATAGCAGTTGGGGGCGGATGATTGAACAGCCCCTTTTTGGTCTGAATGATACCAATGATGGCTACGATTGCATTCCCAAGCGAGATTATTTAAGGGGAGATATTTTGGTTGCGCGCTATCTATCGCCGCAAGCTGTGGCGCGTAACGGTTCCGTCAATCAGGGTCAACACTATGATAGAGCCCGTATCTATTTTAGAGCGGGGCTTAGCGAAGGTAAGATTTTTAGTGGCAGTGAACGAGATGAGGCCGACAATCAAATACTGTCGTCGCCATTGAGTGATCACGCCTTGAACAGCTACGCCTATTACGTAAGCGATTCGGGCAGAAAGTGCCAAGGTTTGCCCATACCAGGGCTCTTTCGTGAAACGCTCAGCGCCTCGGGGCGGCCAAGGCGAGAGGAGCTCGTGTCGGGGGTAGAAAACATTCAATTTCAGTATCAGGTATCGGGGCAGTATTTCAATGCCGATGGTGTGGGCGTGTGGGCTGATGTGCAGGCTGTGAGGGTGTGGCTGTTAGTTCGAACTGAGTGCCCAGACCCTTCCTTTGTTGATCAGCAGACCTACATTCTCGGAGACCATAGTTTCACACCCAATATTACACTCAAAGAAAGTCACTACCGCAGGCGTTTATATCAACGCGTAGTGCCCATTCGGAATTCTGGCTAATGATGAGAGCATATTGCCAAGGCGGGGCGGCCTTGTTGATCAGCCTGATAGTGTTAGTCATTGTAAGCATGTTAGGGCTCAACGCCATGTCCATGGCCTTGCTCGAAATCAAGATGGCGGCTCATTATCAAAGTCAGGCGCAATTGGAAGCCGTGGCGGAACGCAATCTCTTGCTCGCCGAGCAGTCTATTGATTCTGTTCCCTTGGATTTGGGAAGCTTCGACTTTTCACTGTCCAGTGATGGTTTTTACGACAGCTCAGCGCGCTTACTCGATTTGAGTAATTGGAATGTTATTAGCTCTAATGAAAGCTTGTTGGGAGTAGAGGGGCATCACGATTATATTGTGGAATATTTAGGGCATAGAGTGCATCTGGGTATTGAAGAGTCAATTTACCGGGTTTCCATTCGCAGCCAACTTTTACGGGGTGGAGTGAAGAGGCTACAAACCATCATTTCTCGCAGTGGTCGTAGAGAGGCATGGATTGATGTCTTGCAGCACTGAATTCAGCGAATACCTACGAGGTTTTACACTAATAGAAGTGCTGATAGTGCTGGCTATTATAGCGGTGCTTATAGTAATCGCAGTGCCCTCGTATCAGGCGGGTATTAGTCAAGGGCGCCGCGCAGATGGCAGAGCTTTTGCTCTGGATCTTGCGGCGCGAGAAGAAGCTTATTTTTTGCGCAATGGTTCTTATACTAGCGATTTGGAAACAGAATCAGGCTTAAATGGCTCAGTCTTGAGCCAAGAGCGCTTCTACATTGGTTCGGTAGGCCCCTGTGAGGACGGTGATCTTGTTAACTGCTTTCAAGTAAAGGTGTCTGCTTTAGGCATTCAACGAGCTAGCGACCAGACCTGCGTAAGCCTAACGATCACTAACACTGGCGAACGTGGGTCGAGTGATTCTATGGGGGTGTTTTCAGAAGCGAATTCTGGTGCTCGTTGCTGGTAATTATTCAAAAACACTGCCGCGAAGCGATTTTGTGCGGCCCCGAAGGGTTTTCCCGTTGAGCCGTTTTTGCTGTGAGCCTTTAGTCGGTTTGGTGGCGCGTCGAGTTTTTTGTACCACCGCCACACCTCTAATTAGGGCTTGCAGGCGTTCCAGCGCATCATCTCGGTTTTTCTCCTGAGTGCGGAACTGCTGTGCCTTGATAACCACAACGCCTTCTTTATTAATACGCCTGTCTTTGAGGCGAAGCAGCTCTTGCTTGTAGAACTCGGGCAGTGATGAAGCGCGAATATCAAAGCGTAGGTGAATAGCCGACGACACTTTATTTACATTCTGCCCGCCGGGCCCTTGAGCTCGAATGGCAGTGAGTTCTATTTCCTCATCGGGGAGTGAGACGGCGAGCGAGATGCTTAACACGGTTTTGTTCCTGATTTTTTGGCCTTTCATTATACGGGGCTAAGCGATTAAGCCCAAGGCTCAAAAGGGATTAAAAGCCCCGAGAATAGCGGGCTAAGCCTCAAGTAAGCTTCAATAACGAGTGAAATTCATACAATATCGCTCGACGTTTGCACCGCAAATCAATATAGTGTGGCCCCAAAATTCAACAGCTAGCGCTAATCACTCAGGAAACGCCCCTTGATCTCCACAGCAAATATCACCATGCAGTTTGGCGCCAAGCCACTCTTTGAAAATATTTCCGTAAAATTTGGCGATGGCAACCGCTATGGTCTAATTGGTGCCAATGGCTGTGGCAAGTCCACGTTCATGAAGATATTGGACGGCAGTTTGCCGCCCAGTGCCGGTAACGTGACCATTACGCCCAGTGAACGAGTGGGCAAACTGAGTCAGGATCAGTTTGCGTTTGAAGATTTCTCAGTGATTGATACGGTAATTATGGGTCACGCAGAGCTCTGGGAAGTGAAGCAAGAGCGCGATCGTATTTACGGCTTGCCTGAAATGTCTGAAGAAGACGGTATGAAGGTGGCAGATTTGGAAACCCAGTTTGCCGAGATGGACGGTTACAGTGCAGAGAGCCGTGCCGGTGAAATTCTCATGGGCGCCGGTATCGATCAAAATCTGCATTTTGGGCCCATGAGTGCCATTGCACCTGGCTGGAAATTACGCGTATTGTTGGCACAGGCCTTGTTTTCCGATCCCGATATTCTGCTGCTGGATGAGCCCACGAACAACCTGGATATTAATACCATCCGCTGGTTGGAAGGCATGCTTAACGAGCGCAAAAGCACCATGATTATTATTTCGCACGACAGGCACTTCCTCAATTCAGTGTGTACTCACATGGCTGATATAGACTACGGTGAATTGCGTGTGTACCCAGGCAATTACGATGATTTCATGCGTGCGTCGACACAAGCTCGCGAAAGTATGCAATCTGAAAACGCCAAGAAAAAAGCCCAAATCGCCGAGTTACAGCAGTTTGTAAGCCGTTTCTCAGCCAATGCATCGAAAGCGAAACAAGCTACCTCGCGCGCTAAACGCATAGACAAAATCAAGCTTGAAGATATCAAACCTTCTAGTCGTGTGACGCCTTACATTCGTTTCAGTCAGGACAAAAAACTGCATCGTCAGGCTTTAGTGTTGGAAAAATTAACCCACGGTTTTGACGGCGAAACGCTATTCGATGATGGCAACCTGATAATAGAGGCCGGCTCTCGGGTGGCGGTGATTGGTGAAAATGGCGTAGGTAAAACGACTTTTTTACGCTGTTTGATGGATGAAATGCCAGTTAATGGTGGCACAATTCAGTGGTCTGAAAATGCGACATTGGGTTACTGTCCGCAAGACAGCAATGCTGACTTTAATGTTGATAAGAATTTGTTTGACTGGATGAGCCAGTGGCAAAAGCCTCATCACGACGATCAAATAGTGCGAGCTACTCTGGGCCGCTTGTTGTTTTCGTCAGACGATTTCAAAAAGCAGGTTAATGTGTGCTCCGGTGGCGAGAAGAATCGTCTTTTATTTGGTAAGTTGATGATGCAAGATACCAATATTTTGTTGATGGACGAACCTACAAACCACCTAGACATGGAATCTATTGAAGCCTTAAACATGGCGCTGGAGCACTATGAAGGCACTTTGATTTTTGTCAGTCACGATCGTGAGTTTGTGTCTTCGCTGGCAACACGTATTGTGGAGATCAAAGACCAATCATTGGTTGATTTCCAAGGCACCTACGAAGAGTTTCTTGCCAGTCAGGAATTGGGCAGCAAGTAGCGGTTAAACTCTATATCGAAAGACCTTCAGACAGCGCTGTAAGCTCCGAAACTTCCAGTGCTGTCAAATTTCTGTACTCCCCTTCTGCCAATGCCGGGTCTAATGACAGGCTGCCTATGGCTGTTCGATGCAGGTCACTCACCGGATTTTGAAAGTAGCCAAACATTCTTTTAATTTGATGGTAACGACCTTCAGTCAAAGAAACGTCGGCGAGATGCGAGTGGATAATACGCAAGTTAGCAGGCTTTGTGGTGATCTGCTCATAGGCAAAGTACATTCCCTTTTTGAACGCCTCGACGTACTCCTCCTGGATCGGGTTTTCTAGAGTAACTCGATAGTGTTTTTGTACGCGGCTTTCCGGTGCGGTTAATTGCCGGGACCAGCGACCGTTATTCGTGAGTAGAATGAGGCCGGTAGAGTTGTAGTCGAGTCGGCCCACAATGTGTAAACCTTCACCGTCTTTATCGCGGAGCAGATCTACTACGGTGGTGTGCTCATCGTCGCTCGTGGCACTGACAACAGCTTTAGGTTTATGTAACATTAGATAGCGGGGTGTTTTCGCCCGCAGTGTTTTCCCGTCGAGGGTGACGTGACAAAACTCCTCAATCACTTGATTGGCCGCGGTGGCTAAAACACCGTTCACGGTGATACGTTGGCGCGCGAGCATTAGTCGCACCTCGCCACGATTTACTTTCAGTTCGGCACTAATTAAACGGTCTAAGCGAGTACGTTTCGAGGGCATTACTTGTTCTACTTAGGTGAAATATCGGGCATTCACCCACATATGGCAAGCAATACTGGCCGCGTAACCTAAGGCGATAACCGGCGCCCATTTTAGGTGGCCAAAAAATGTATACTGGCCTTTTGCCATGCCCATTAAGGCTACGCCGGCCGCCGAACCAATTGACAGCATACTGCCGCCAACTCCGGCGGTGAGTGTCACCAGCAGCCATTGCCCATCGGACATCTCTGGCATCATGGTGAGTACCGCGAACATGACCGGAATGTTGTCGACTATGGCTGAAAGCACCCCTACCGCGATATTGGCATTGGTGGCACCCCACTCGTTGTACATCACATCAGATACCAAGCCGAGATAACCTATGAAGCCGAGACCGCCCACACAGAGAATGACTCCGTAGAAGAAAAATAAGGTGTCCCACTCGGCCCGCGAAACCGTATTGAATATATCGAATGGGATGACATCGCCTTTGCGAAACTCTTCTTTGTCTGGTACTTGCACAACATCGCCTACACGCTGTTTGGCTTTTTGTGGGTCGTAAGCAACGGTGTTTTGGTCGTGGGTTTTTTTGAGATAAAAACCAAAAAACTGCAGTAGCGATAGGCCGGTAAACATACCTACAACAGGGGGGAGGTGCAAAAAATTGTGGAAGCATACGGCCAGCGTAATCGTGCAGAGGAACAGGGCGATAATGCGTTTGGCACCGCGTTTCATTCGTTCAATTTCGTTATTTCTCTGGGGTTTTTCATCGGGGACGTAAAAATGCATGATTGCGGCCGGGACTAGGTAGTTCACGACTGCAGGTAAAAATAGACTGAAAAATGTCACAAAAGGGAGAACTCCCTTTTGCCATACCATGAGTGTGGTAATGTCGCCAAAGGGGCTGAAGGCGCCGCCGGCATTTGCGGCGACTACAATGTTGACGCAACTGAGTGAGACAAACTTGGTATTGCTGCCACCAACGGCCATCGCCACAGCACACATGAGTAGGGATGTAGTGAGATTGTCGGCAATGGGCGAAATAAAGAATGCTAGACAACCCGTCAGCCAAAATATTTGTCGGAAACCAAAACCTTTTGCCACTAGCCAAGAGCGAAGGGCATCAAATACTTTGCGCTCTTCCATGGCGTTTACATAAGTCATGGCAACTAATAGGAACAGCATGAGCTCAGCATACTCGAGCAGGCTGTGGCGCACGGCTTGTTCTGCGGCGTGTGGCATACCGTGTTCGGCGTATACATAGGCAATCATGGCCCAAATAATTCCAGCGGCCAAGATTACCGGTTTGGATTTCCTCAGATTCAAAACTTCTTCAGACATCACCACGGCATAGGCAAGCACAAATACCGCAAGGGCTAAATATCCGACAGTATGGTTGATAAGAGAGAGAGCGGGTGCGCCGTCGCCACTGGCTATAGCAAGGGGGCTTAGAAACAGGCCCAGCATCACCTTACAGATTTTAATGTAATCCACATTTAACTCCTGAGTTGATAACAATGCATAACAGTATGTCTAATTATAGCGGGTTAAAATCGTCTGACTACTTTGCATGGGCCAGTTGGGTGGAGTTTTGCAAGCTTGAAGCAGAGGCGGCTGCTATACTCGCGCGGATTTTTCGCGGGAGAGATGAGGTCGTATGAAAGAAAATGCACATTTTTGGGGTTGGATACTTCTTTTTGTTAGTTTTGTTTGGGGTATTGAATTTTCACTGGTTCACGAAACACTCAACTCTATGGGGCCCAATACCTTTAATACCCTGCGCTTTGCCGTGGCAGTACTCACTTTGCTGGCCTATTTCAGCTATTCCGGATTTCAATTTTTACACAGTCTCAATGTCTCGGTGATACACCACGGGGCTATATTGGGCCTATTATTATTCACGGCTTTTTCAACGCAAACCATTGGCTTACAATACACATCTGCGAGTAATGCTGGTTTTATTACCGGCTTGAATGTGGTTTTGGTGCCAGTGATTGCCTGGGCTTGGTTGAAAGAATCGCAGCAGTGGTTTGTATGGCTTGGTGTGGCAATGGCCACGACGGGTACGGTGCTGCTCACCGGAGGCTTGAACGGCATATCTCTGGGGGAAGTTTGGGTTTTAGTGTGCGCCTTCATGTTTGCTATTCATATTGTCTATACAGGTGTTTACGTCGCGGAAGTTGATCCGCTGGCACTGACGCAAGTGCAATTAATTACGGTTATGTTGCTTAGTTTTATCGCGGCGCTTGCCTTTGAAACGGAATCTTTGCTCGGCCTACCACAGGTGCTCATTGCCGACGCGACCAGTAATTCTGGGGCGCTTGCCTGGACGGCTATTTTGGTGGGGGGCACCCTGGGTACGGGTTTAGCTTTTGTGGCGCAAACCATTGGCCAGCAAAGCTTGGCGGCTTGGCGAGTTGCCTTGATTTTTGCCACTGAACCGCTGTTTGCCGCGGTGGGCGGCTTTTGGTTGCTGGGAGAGACGCTAAGCTTGTATGCGTGGATTGGAGCAGCGCTGATAGTGGGGGGCATGTTGGTTGCCGAGTTGGTTGAGGGTCGCGACACCGAATCTGATGTAAGCGAGGGGAGTCATTAAGCGCTTTGGCACTCTCCTTACTTTGGACCTTGCTCTTCTGCTCATGCTAAAATGCTCACCACAGTATCACTCATTAACCTCACTATTTTAGTCGGCTTGCTATGTTAAGACTCAATGAAATTAAGTTACCTCTCGATCACAGTGAGAACGATCTTACGCAGGCGATTCTAAACAAATTAGCTATTGGCGAGGCTGATCTTTTGAGCGTCGAGGTGTTTAAACGCAGCTACGACGCTCGTAAAAAGAATCAAATACTACTGATCTATCAGCTGGATGTTGGTCTCCCAGACGCCTTGGAAGAAGCGCTGTTGGTAAAATTTGCCAAACAGTCTTTTATTCGTCAAAGCCCGGATACTCGTTATAAATTTGTTGCCGAAGCGCCGGCTGAATTTCCCAGTGAAGCTCAGGCTAGGCCGCTCGTCATTGGTTTTGGTCCCTGTGGCATATTGGCCGCCTTAGTGCTCGCACAGATGGGTTTGAAACCTATTGTGCTGGAGCGCGGACAAGATGTTCGGCAGCGTACCAAAGACACTTGGGGTCTGTGGCGAAAAGGCGAATTAGACACTGAGTCAAATGTTCAATATGGCGAAGGTGGAGCTGGAACATTCTCAGACGGCAAACTCTACAGCCAAGTGAAAGACAAGAAGCACTTAGGCCGTAAAGTTTTGAATGAATTTGTTAAAGCCGGCGCGCCTGAAGAAATTCTCATATTGAGTAAGCCTCACATTGGCACCTTTAAACTGGTGAAAATGGTTGAAAATATGCGAGCCGAAATTACACGCCTAGGGGGCGAAATCCGCTTTCAGCAGAAAGTGGACTGCATCCACCGAGAGGCGAGTGGAGAAGGTGACGGCCATGGACAAGTGACGGGCGTAACGCTGAGTTCAGGTGAAACTCTTAAAAGTCGCCACATCGTTTTGGCCATTGGCCACAGTGCTCGCGACACGTTTCAGATGCTGCTCGAGCAAGGTGTATACATTGAAGCAAAACCATTCTCCATTGGCTTTCGCATAGAACACCCGCAGTCGGTGATTGATCGTGCGCGCTTTGGTGAACAGGCTGGCCACCCCATTTTAGGGGCTGCAGATTATTCTTTGGTTCACCATTGTGATAATGGCCGTAGCGTTTATAGTTTTTGTATGTGTCCAGGCGGCACAGTAGTGGCGGCAACATCAGAAGAAGGCTGTGTGGTGACTAATGGCATGTCGCAGTATTCGCGCAACGAGCGCAATGCCAATGCCGCCATTGTAGTCGGTATTGACCCTGAAGCTGATTACCCAGAGCATGTTCTGGCGGGTATAGACCTACAGAGAACGCTGGAGAAACGGGCTTATGAATTGGGTGGTAGTAATTACTGCGCGCCTGCTCAGCTTGTGGGTGATTATTTGCAAAACAAACCGTCAGAAAATCTTGGCGAGGTACAGCCGTCCTATAAGCCCGGAGTCAGTTTGGGTGACCTCTCAAAAGCGCTGCCCGATTTCGCCAACGCCGCTATTCGCGAAGCTATTCCTGCATTTGATAAGCAAATTAAAGGTTTTGCCATGAGCGATGCGATGTTAACCGGCGTTGAGACCCGAACGTCCTCTCCCATCAGTATTAAACGCGGGCGAGATTTTCAAAATATCAATACATATGGCTTATATCCGGCAGGAGAAGGGGCGGGTTACGCGGGTGGCATACTGTCTGCGGGTATTGATGGCATAAAGGTCGCTGAAGCCTTGGCGCTTTCGATTTTGGGGGTGTCTGCCCCGGAGAGCCTTCCTCTAGATCAAGGATTGTCTCAGTAATTTCACGCCTTATACGCCATATTATTCTCGGTTCGCCTGGCATAAAGGGAATGAAATTTGCTTAATACGTCATCAGGTACGCAAAGGACGCCTAATTGACGGATTATTGACATGAATACAATCAGTTCCAGTAACAGTGACACCACCTATTCTCAGGGGAGCGGCAAGGCCACGACAGCGTCAACCGTTGCCAGCACCAAAGAAGTGGAAAAGGCAGCGACAGGCAGCAAACAAGCTGATGACGACAATATTCAGCTTTCAACCCGAGCGCAAAAAATACAGAAATTAAACGAAGAATTCTTCCCCGGTGGGCCTAAGAGCATTCGTATTACCCCTGATTTCGTGGCTCGCCTACATGAATATGGCTTAATCTCTGCGGCGGATGCAGACTCCTTAAGCCCCGCGGCTAGAGCAAGCAGCAGCGAGGCTGAAAGCAGTCTTGACGAACTTTCCTTGTTTACTCAGGATTTTGGTGATGAGCTTGCGGAAAGTGATCCAGATAATTCGTTAATTACTACGCTGAATAAGGCTCACTCCATTATTGATGCTTGGGAAGACAATGATCCGGCGCCAATGACAGAGCTGACACAAGTCATTGCCGAATTGGCGACCTTTAACGGCTCAGCAGAATTGGAGTCTCTGGATCACAGTGATCAAAAGTCGATGTTGGAACTCGAATTAGCGATGAATATTGCGAAAAAGCTGAACCCTCAGAGCAATGTGTCGCAGGAAATAAACAGCTACATGAATATCCTAAAAGAATATCGCTCATAAGACTTCGTTTAGGCGCTGTAGTCGCCCTTTACTCGTTCGGACCAATTCGCTACATTGAGTTAACAAGGGGCAATAGCGAGCAACGAGTACTAAACAGTGAGTGAATACCACAGCAGTAAACATTCTGTAGAAACGTGCCATGAGTGCGGTTTACGCGTGGCTGTGCCGAGTTTGGTTGAGCGGCAGAAGGCGCTTTGTCCGCGATGTGGCTTCGTTTTGTCTACCTGCCATGTTAACGCCTCTGAGCGAATTTTAGTTTTTGCTATTACTGCCCTGACTTTTCTAGCAGGGTCTTTGTTCTTCGATTTTCTCACGTTTAAAGCCAATGGTATCGAACGGAAAATCGATATGGCGGCGAGTGTCAATATTCTCTTCGATAATGGCTATCCACTGCTCGCAATAATTGAAGTGATCACAATCTTTGCGATTCCCGCCGTTTTATTGCTGGGTATTGTTTACCTCCTCTTTTTTCTGCGAAAAGGTGTATACCCAAAATATGGGCATACAATTCTACATATTTTGTTTGTCTTAATGCCCTGGAGCATGGTCGAGATATTTTTAATTGGCGTATTAGTCAGCTTGATTAAGGTTGTTTCGCTCGCGGACATAAATTTAGGTTTGTCTTTTTATGCCTACATTCTATTTTCAATGGCGATGATAGCAACCATGCTTCATATGGACAGGCGGCATCTTTTTCAAGCGCTAGATTCTCATCTTGTTGTTCCCGAACAGGCGAAAGCTACCCCGATCGAGAAGAGTGAAAAACTTAAAACCAAACAGAGCATCCAGCATACTTGGGCGCTCATTATAACATCTGTTATTTTGTATATTCCGGCAAATGTTTTGCCCATTATGAATACGCGTTTTTTGGGGCAGGATGAGCCCAGCACAATTATTGGTGGGGTGTTGTTATTGTGGAGTCATGGCTCTTACCCTATTGCAGCCGTAATTTTTGTGGCCAGTATCTTGGTGCCTGTTGGCAAAATTGTTGTGCTCGCTTGGTTGAACTTCAGTGTGCAAAACGACTTAAGCCATTTTCAGAGCGAACGTATAGGGCTCTATCGCATGGCAGAGTTTGTTGGGCGCTGGTCAATGGTCGATGTATTTGTGGTAATTATATTGGTGAGCTTGGTTCAGTTGGGTAATGCTATGAGCATATTTCCGGGAGCGGCTACTTTGGCCTTCTCGGGTGTTGTGGTGCTTACCATGCTTGCGGCAATGAGTTTCGATTCAACATTAATTTACGATAATAAGAGTGACTATGAATCCTCGATCACAAGCTGACGCTAGCATTGTGCCGGTAAGAGCTTTTTCGGCCATTTGGTTTTTACCCCTAATTGCAATTTTGATTGGCGCCTGGATGGTGTACTACCAATGGTACAATCAAGGGCCCGTCGTCACCATTCATTTTTCCTCGGCGGAAGGCTTGGAGGTGGGTAAAACGAAGCTAAAATCGCGCAGCGTTAATATTGGCGAGGTTGAAAGCATAAGCCTCAACGACAGCGTCGATGGTGTTGTAGTAACGGCGAGAATGTCGAAAAGTGCCAAAAAATTATTGGTTGAGGATACCCAGTTTTGGATTGTATCACCAAGAATATCTCTTGCAGGTGTATCTGGTTTAAACACTCTTATATCAGGGGTTTTTATCGAAGTGGCACAAGGCACTTCTAGAGAAAATCAGCTGGAATTTGAAGCTCTAAAAGAACCACCGGTTACACCTAAAGGCACTCCGGGCTTACGTATTACTCTAAATAGTAACGATCAATTTGCTTATGCAAAAGGCGACCCTATTATCTATAAAGGATTAACCGTAGGGCAATTCGAGGACGTCTATTTTAATTTCGAAGAGCGGGTTGTGTATTACAACGCATTTATTAAAGCGCCTTACCATAAGTTAGTAACAAGCAATACAAAATTTTGGGACGCCAGTGGCTTGAGTGTGGGTTTAAGCGCCGATGGAGTGTCGGTTAAAACCGGTAATTTAGAGACCATGTTAACCAACGGGGTTACCTTTGATGTGCCAAAAGGCATGTTGATCGGCGAACAAATTACCGAGCGGGCTTATTTTGATATATACGCTAATTATGAAGTGGCGAGTGATCAGCGTTACAAACATTCATTGCAGTATGTCGTCTTGGTGAGCGATACCATTCGCGGCTTGAACGTTGGAGCGCCAGTAGAATATCGAGGGGTTTTGCTGGGGCATGTAGCCTCAACCAATATGTTGTCAAGAGCGGCATCTGATTTTTTCACCGATGCGGTAAAAATACCGGTGTTAATCAATCTCCAGCCTGGCCGTGTTGGCTTGCCGGACGATAAGTCGGGTGTGCAAAAAATGGATGAGCAAAACCGTTATTGGGTAAGACAAGGTTTAAAGGCGACGCTCAAGACAGGTAACTTATTAACTGGCAGTTTATTTGTTGAGTTACAACACTTCGAGGGCCAGCAAGTGGGTGAGATAGAGTCTTTCGAAGGTTATCCAATTATTCCAACAAGTGGCGACCAATTTACGCAAATCGCGGGCAAGATAGGGCAGTTTGTCGACACGCTTAATAGTTTGCCTTTAATTGATTTCACTGAAAGCGCTAACACTACATTGATGAGTGTCTCAGCTTTAAGTGAAGATTTGCAAGGCGTGAGTAAGAATCTTGAAGAGTTGTTGGCCAGCGCCAACCAACAAGCGCTGAGCAAAACTTTAAAACTGAGCTTGGAAAAAGTTTCCACCTTAAGTGAAGGTTTTTCAGAGGGATCACCGGGCTACGAGCAACTCCAACGCGCCATGGAGTCAATGTCAGACGTTATGGGCGAGCTTAAGCCACTACTGAATCAACTCAAGCACCAGCCCAATGGTCTTATATTTAATGCGGGTCAGTCAGACCTCGTAGAGCCCACAAAACATTCGGGAGTAAAGTGATGAGAATAGCGTTTGGGTGTTTGTTGGTCAGCGTGCTTTTGCTACAGGCTTGCAGTTCTGTGCCGAATACAACGCAATACTACTTGTTAAACAATTATCAGGCCCTTGATGAGCCCGCGGCCGAAGCGCATCTGGGCGTACAAGCGGCTAAAAAAAGACAAGTAAGGGTGTCGCTTAGTTTGGCTGAATATCTTAATCAACCGTCCTTGGTTATGCAGGTAAAGGAACACCAAATTCACTATTCGCTGTTTCATGTCTGGGCAGAGCCCCTGCTCTTAGGGGCGACTAAGTCACTCTTGCTGGATTTAAATACGCAGGGCCGCGCCTTGAGCTTTATAGAGGCGCGAACCGCAAGGGGAGAACCCTTGGCGTATTTAGCCGTACAGATTGATTACTTTCATGCCACGAGTGATTCACGGGTGATATTGTCAGGGCAATACCGCTTTGCAGAAGAGGAGGGTGAGGAAATTTTGTTTGCCGAGCCTTTTACATTCGAACAAAACCTGCGTGCCGATGGTTATGAACCTTCGATTGTTCAAATGCGTCATCTAGTCTCTAACTTGGCTCGCGATCTAGTTTCGCGGCTTGAGGCAGAAAACCTCTAGGGCGGTTCAAAGCCTAGAATCTAAGTGCTGTATCTGACGAATATCTCTGCTTCTTGCTTTTTTCAATTTAGTTAGTTAGACTAACCATCTATTTTTATTGAGATGTGCACGCCTATGGCCTCTGTTATAGCCAAAACCCATCAACTGCTCATCAGTCGCTTTGGCAAAATTAATCGATTGATGGGGCAGGTAATCGAGCGTGAGCTCACCCCGCTTGGCATCACCTACCAAGAAATGCGCATTGCGGGTTTGTTGATGGGAGAAGAGAGCCTGACGCAGAAAGCATTGGCGGAAAAGCTCTCTGTAAGAGCCGCCACGCTGTCTGTTGCTATTTCAAAACTTGAAGCTCAGGGTCTGGTTAAACGCGTGCCTAGCAAGTCGGACAAAAGAGTCAATTTTCTTCATCTTGTTCCCAGTAAAAAAATTACCAAGGTGGATGATGTTCTTATGTCGGTTGAAGGCTGTCTTGTGCAGGGTATTTCCGAAGCCGATTTGAATATTACCGCACAGGTGCTCACAAAAATTATTGAAAATCTAGACTTACAGAAGGAGACTCAGTTATGACATTACTCATTGTTGGTACGATCATATTTTTTGCAATACATTTGGTGCCGTCTGCGCCTTTCAAGGAAACGCTAGTGGCGAGTTTGGGGGCGAATCGATACAAAGGGATATTCAGTATTATTTCCCTCTTGGGTTTAGGGCTTATTATTTATGGTTTTAGTCTCTCGCACTTTGTACCTTTATGGGAGCCATTGGCTTGGGGGCGTACGCTTGCGTTTTCAGTCATGCCTCTGGCGGTAATTATGATGTGCGCAGCTGATATGCCAAACAACATTAAGCGATTTGTTCGACACCCAATGTTGATTGGCTTGATCTTGTGGAGCGGTACCCATCTGGCGGCAAATGGTGATCTCGCCAGTACAATTTTGTTTCTCAGTTTTGGCTTATTTGCTTTGCTCGACTTAGTTCTGGTCACTGTGGGCGGGCGTTATAAAGCGAAAGAAGCCGTTAGCTTCTTATGGGATCTTGCCGTAGTGGCGGCGGGCCTGATTCTTTACGCGGTGTTTATTTACTTCCATGGTGGTATTACTGGAATGCCCTTGTAGGGCGTTTACTTGGGTGATAAACCCATATCGTCCAACCTCATCAGTATTTCTGTTTTTCGGGTGTTTTTGACTTCTATCCACGAAACATTTTCTCTAGCGCCAATAATGGCGTAGATCGAGTTTAAACCCATCCCTTTCATGGGTTTAAGCTTGGCATAGAGCGCGTAGGGTTCGATGGCCATGAAGTCCTCAACGCTATTAATATCAAACTCGGCTAAAATTTCCTCACTTCGAGGGCCAAAGCCATTGAGATCTTTTAGTCTCTTAGGTTCTTTTGGGTAGCAACTGAGCAGCATTATTAATCTCTAAACATGACTTGTACTAAGTGAAAGCCAAATTGGGTTTTAATCGGGCCGTGAATTTCTAGCAGAGCTTTCTTGAAAATAACCTGGTCGATGACTTTGACCATTTGTCCGGGACGAACGTCCCCTAAGTCGCCGCCCCTGCGCCCCGATTTACAGGACGAATGTTTTTTGGCCAATTTCCCAAAGTCATCACCTTTTGCGAGCCGCTGCTTAAGCTGCAGCGCTTCTTCGCTGGTTTTAACCAAAATATGTCGTGCCAATGCGCTGGCCATGAGTACCTCGTCTGGGTTGTTAGTTCTGTCTTATGTTCAAGCCCCGCAGCTTACCTGAAACCGAGGGTGGGTGATATTTCTTTACGCTTAAAAGCCCATGTATGCGGTGATGAACCTTGGGTGAGCGAGCTCAGAGCCCGCGTCCATTTAGGCTGGAATGTTTAAATGAGAGCTTAACAGCCTGTTGGGTACACGCTGGTATAGTGCTCAACTACGGGGAAGGGGTCATAGAAGGAATGCAGCATAGAGCGCCACTCTTGATATTGTTCTGACTCCCGGAAGCCAACCGTGTGGTCTTCTAGTGTTTGCCAGTTAACCAATAGAATATAACGCTTGGGGTTTTCAATGCATTTCTGTAACTGATGTGAGAGGTAGCCAGGCATACTGGATATAATGGCTTGCGCTCGACCAAATGTTTCTTCAAATCTTGATTCTTCTCCGGGTTTTACATCCAATATGGCGACTTCTAAAATCATCTAAATTTCCTTTTTAATGTGACGCTGCTAAGAGGACTTAATCTATTCGTCTGAGCATCTCATATTCATAGTCTAATATCTCATTTTCTTCTTTGTTGCTAAGTTGACGAGACTCCTCGAGAAGGTCCTCAGCTTTGTCTCTCGCATCTTGCTTGCTGGTGATGAGTATTCGACTCCGCGATTGTTTGCATGGGGGAAGTCGTAGTTTTTGTGCATTCTTCAATATTGATTTAATTTTGTTACAGTCTAAATTCGGTAGTTTTGGCAAAGTTAGTACTTTAAGCGAAGTATGGTTTTTAAGGGCGGAAATACCCGTCAAAGGGTTTCCAGCCAGATGTAATGTTTTCAGTTGGGTGCTGGATGTCAGCGGGGCAATGTCCGCAATTCGATTGTTGCTGATATTCAGAAATACCAGTTTTTCAAACGCCTCGATTCCAGCCAAGGACTGAATATTTTTTTGTCGGCAGTACAAAGACTTTAGCTCGAGAACGTGAACTGTTCTACTGGGGTTCTGGCGGGCGAGTGATGGCTGTTTTGCCGCCGCTTTTTTAATACAGGCCAGTAAATTAGGGTCGGTAATTGACAGCTGGCTCAGTGATAGTGCGATCTTTTCACGCTCTTTGTCGAGTAAGTCTTGAGCGATTTCTTCAGGGTTTTTTGACAGTAATTTGTAGCCAATTAGGCCAACATACAATGCGAGCATTGCGCCGATCAGAAATTGTCTAGAAGGTTGAATCTTGTCCACTATTTCCTGACGCCTTAGAGCGAATAGATTTTGGCATGTATTAAGGTCTTTTCTACAGCCGATTAAGCTTGTTCTGAACCTTATTTAGGTCACGAACGTAATGTTTGCTGCAGGAATGCCACTTTTTCCGCATGCTCTCATTTCTTTCGTTGGTTGGGTCTAAGGCCGGTAATTTTCCACATTGTTTTGAAAGCGTATTTTTCAGTGTGGCAATGATTCCCTTGAGCCGCAGTCTTTCAGATTTGTCAGAGTCTTCGTGAAGTTCAATTTGCTCATGTTTCGCACTTGCCCAATGAATGGCGCAGCGCAAATCTCTCATGTTCTGCGTGGTTTCTCTGAACTTCTTTTGATACTTCTGATTCTGCTGAGTTTTATAACCAGGGCGGGAATTATAACGCCCGCTTGAGTTGATCTGATTCTGACTGGACTTTTCCATGTCCCGGCTGATGCGGGTGAGAGATTCTTCCCAACGCTCTTTTGATTTGAGGATACTTTGTACATGTCTTTTGGAGGACGAGCTTGCATTGGATTGTCTAGGGAGTGAGATTTCTCCGCAATACTCTTGGCCAAACTCGGTGCTTATTCTTGTTCTGGCCTCACTTGAGTGGTCGAGCGAAACTTTCTCAACTTTGGAAGTGGAATCTTCTTTGGGCAAAGGGGGCACTTGAGTGAAGCTTACCTTGCCATTTTCGTCGACAACTTTATAGACAGTCCCTTGAACCACAGGTATATAGGCGGCGAGTAAAAAGGCTAAAATTACTGTCATTTTCATCTTGAAAAGCTTCCTGTGGTGGTCGTACTAGTCTCAATAGAGAGGTATTTCGCTAATTACCAACAATCACTGTCGAAGCATTCTATCGTAAAGAGCGGCAGGGGGCACGTGGAGTGGATTAATGGGCTTCGAAGCGGACTTGGGCCTAAGTAAGCCGGGCATTATTGAGCCCTGAGCTATTTTAGCTGTCTGTAGATTCAGACCAATCGATGGACCCTGCAAAAATGGACCCTCACTCGAAGGTCTTGGCAATTGCCTGCGCTACCTCTGCATGTGCATTTTCTGGAAGGAAGGTGCCGTGAGCGGCGATAAGCTGATCGAAATCGAAGCTCAGCAGACGCTCAAATTCTGCTTGGATACTCACCTTGTCTTTGACTAATAACTTAATCCATAGGGGACCAATGAGTGTTTTCCGATTAAACCCAAGCAGGGGCAATAGGCGCCTAGCTAACCAGTTGGTCTGAGGCATATATGGGAATGTGGCATAGCTTTGGATGGCATCGCAAGTTAATAGTATTCCTGCTGAGCGCTCGAGCAAAATGACGCCTTCTGGCTCCCGCACGTGTTTAAAAGCCAATAATTTCCCATTGGCAAAGGGCAGCTTCCCGCCTTCAGACAATGCATGTGCTATGACTGGCGTGGTGTATGTGGTGCCGCCTTCGAAGGACCAGAAGTCGGCCTTGTAACGGTCGACATAAAATGAATCGTCCATGCCGTGCATGGGCCCGAGGCGCAGTACATGGCCGACCTTTCCGAGTGCCTCCAGAGCCAAAAGACCCTCTTCATTCAGGCGCACAGGGTTAATAAGGGTTAGTTCTCCTTGATCGCGCACAACGGTCATATTCCTGGTGAAACGCACAACAGGGTTTGCTTTCACGCAACCGTGAACAACAAACAGATCTTCTGCAATTTGTTTGATCGGGTCGTGGGGTAGGGCGGCTGGGTAGTTCATGGGTAAACGTCCGTTTATGTTCTCAATTAAACTGAGAGTAAAGCAAAAAACAAGCTGTCGCTATTAATAGCCCTCCCATAAAGCGATTAAATATCTTTAATCTAAACTCACTGTTGAGAAGAAGTGTGGCCTTGTTCCCAAGCACTGACCAAGAGAATAATGATAAGTAGCACACCACAAAATAGACGCTAGAGAAGGTTAAAAAAACCCGATGGCTATCGGGCGTTGAGAACAAGGAGACACTGGCAACACTGGCAAGCCAAGCTTTAGGGTTTAACCATTGCAATAAAAAACCTTGCGTAAAAGTGGGTAAGTTCTGCTTTTCAATGTTGATTTCTGAGCTGGATGACGCGATTAGATAGCCCATATAAATGATCAACATAGATCCCGCTATAGAGAGATATTTAAGGAAATCTGGGTATAGGGCGATTATTTTATGAAACCCTAAACCAATGAATAGCAGCAGTAAGGTGAAACCGATGCTTGCGCCCGATACGAATGAAAAGGTTTTTCGAACGCCGTAACTCGCCCCAGATGAAAGGATCACCATATTTACGGGGCCGGGAGAAATTGACATAACCAAGGAAAAAGAAAACATCGCAATTAACAAAGACATAAATTCACTCAAATTAAACGGGACTAAAGTTACCTAAACGAACTATACCCTAATTGCTGCGCGCTAAAAATAGCCCAGTAATCATGAGCACAACGCCGCCAAAACGTTGTAAATTTAGAGGAGAGCTCGCGGAGCCCATGAGCGCAAAATGATCGATTACCACGGCGGCAATAATTTGTCCGGTTACGATAAAACAAATCGCATTGCCTACGCCCATTTTCGGCGCAAGATAGGTGATCGACAGTACATAGGTGCCCACGATTAGGCCACCTATGTAGCTGTAGGCAGGCGCATTCAGGAAAGTAGACAGCGCGGGTATGGGCAGGCGGTTTGCCGCGACAAAACTGCCGACAAACGCCAGGCCAACGATAAACAGGAATAGGGCGGCATAAACTACACTGCCTAGAGATTTACTTAAGCTGGCGTTGGCGGCCGCCTGTACAGGAATTAAAGCACCTGCAAAAACGGCCATGAGCGGTAGTAATAACCATATTTTCATTCTCTACTCCTTTTGGTATTTATACTGTCTACTGGCTTAGACGGGCTTTCACTTTTTTCTGAGGCTGGTCACTTGGTCGTAGCCAATTCCCCAGTTGTCGGTATTCACCTCATCTATTACCACTATTGTGGTCGCCGGGTTTTTGTCCAGCACGTCCACCATTAATTGAGTTGCGCCTTTAATAAGCGCGAGTTTCTGATCGGGCGTTACCCCTTCGTCAGTGACTTTAATATTGATATAAGGCATTGCAGTGTTCTCCTAGTTTATTGATCCGCGTACATTTTGTTAACGATTAGCCATTGCCCATTTTCTTTCAGTAGCCCAAGGAAGTCGACATAAATTCTGCCGAGTAAAGGGCACAATACTTTTACCATGGCCTGTTCATGCATAACATCCATGGACAGTATCTTAAATCCTTCGGGATCTCCCCGTTGCGCTGGAACCTCGCGCTTGCTTACGAGCTCTAGCCATTCATCCAGATTGCGGCGTAGGCCAGGTGCTTTTAGATAAGCGTCTGGGTGAAAGATGTTCCTCAGTATTGTTAAATCTGCATGGTGTAGGCCAGAAAAATAGTCTTTAACAATTCTTTCAACGGGGTGCTGCTCACATAGGTTTTTCTCGTGGGTACTCAAATGCTGTTTACTCACATTGATTCACTCCCAGTTTTTACTTCTTGATTTATGCGGCGGATTGCTGGTGTTCCGCATGCAGAGATTGTTGAAAGCTTGGCAGAGCTAGCACTGCCTCAATCATCTGGCTCGTTTTCACGCCAAGACTAATGTTTACAGGGAATGATGCCGCCCATCTAGAGTAAACAGTGAGCATGATGTCTGCGGCTGAAACATTATTGCCGCCTAGAAACGCCTGACCTTGGAGTTGATCTTCTACTACATCCCACAGAGCCGTTATTGATTGCGCCGCCGAATCAAACATTTCTTGTTTGGCTTCAACAGTGGCTGAAGTATTTGCAATGAAAAACAAGCGGCTGTAAGCGGGGTGCATGGTGGCGTTTGCGAACATAATATCTCGTATAGCCACACTGCGCGCTATTGGCTCGCTAGGAAGCATATGGCTTTTGTGTTTCTCCAACAGATAGATTATCACCGCCGCGCCTTCTCGGAGGGTGAGGTTTTTGTCTAATAATACCGGCACAGTAGCCACGGGGTTCAGCGCTGCAAAATCATTACAATTTTGTATGTTGACCAGCTCAAGGTCTTGCTCAAGCTCTCGCAATACAACTTGGCTTGCGAGAGAGCAGGCATCGGGTAGGTAATAGAGTTTATACATAACGTTCATTTCCTGTTTCGGGGTTGTTACGCAGTGCTTTTGGGCACGCTACGGGATTGTCGCTGGCCTTCTCGGTGAGTGGCCTCAATGCGATGAAGCTAGTTTAGGGTTTCGATTGGTTTACATATATAGCTATAATAAGAACCTATTGTTTCCATGGTGGAAACTAATTAGAGGCCGTTGAAATTCAGAGGAGCCTACCTAGATGGATAAATTACGAGCTATACGGCTCTTTGTGCGACTGGCCGACCTCGGTAGCTTTACGCGGGTTGCGGAGCAAACCAACGTGTCAAAGTCGATGATCAGTAAAGAAATTAGTCGCTTAGAGCTTGATCTTGGTGCACGCCTATTACATCGCTCTACCCGAAATGTTCAACTTACCCACCTGGGGGAAGGCTATTTGCAACGGGCGAGGGAAATTCTCCGCAAACTCGAAGACGCTGATGGTTTTGTGAGTGAGCATCAGCATGCGCCCCGCGGTAAACTTAAAATCAATGCGCCAATGGCCTTAGGTATTCTTGAGCTGTCAAAAATGTTTGCGGATTTTATGCGCGCCTATCCGGATATTGAGCTGGACATTCACTTGGGTGACGAGGACGTAGATTTGGTTGAGCAGGGTTTCGATTTGGGTTTTCGCGCCTCCAGTCGACCTTTAGATTCGAATTATGTGGGGCGAAAGCTCACTGACTTCAGCTATCACGTGTGTGCATCACCAGGCTATTTAGAGGCTCATGAGCCGATACGCTTGCCCGGCGATTTAAAGTCCCATAACTGCCTTGTGTATAGCTATTTCAAGGGGAAAAATGTTTGGCCCATAGAGGACGGTATTGCCATTAGCGGCGCGTTGCGGGTGAATAGTGTGTTGTTCATGATGGAGGCCTTAAAAGCTGATCTCGGCGTGGCGTTCTTACCCAATTTTGTTTGCCGCTCGGCCCTTGAGAGCGGCGAGCTAGTGGAAGTGTTGGAAGGCTCTAGTAAACCTAAGTTGTCGCTGTATGCACTGTATCCGGCACGACATTTCGTGCCGGTGAAAATTGTCCAGTGTATTGAGTTTCTGGAGCGCTGGTTTTCAGAGCCGGTCTGAGCTCTGAACACTTGTTCTGAGTTCTGACTCAGAGCTGGCTATATAACCTAGTCTATCACTCGCTCAAGGTGCCAAACCTTGGAGACGATACACCAGCCGTCACTATCCTTAACAAAGCTCAAATGATCGACAAATACATTGCTATGGGCTCTTAGGCGCACTTTAACCGTGGCACAGTTTTTTGACAGCCAATCAATCAAAATAATCTCTTCTTCCCGCACCTGATTTTGGCTGGCAGGGGATGGTCTGTTGGCGACGTCATTGCGAAAGCTGGCGATGGGGTCTACCAGCAGTGCGCCTTCGTCAACATCAAAGAGGCTAGAGTCCTTATGGAATACCTTGTCGAGTAAGTCCACGTCGCAGTGGTATATGGCATCAAAGTAAGTGTTTATGGCGGTAAATAGCTCGGAGTCTCTCATTATTTAGCTTTCCTGGGTTGATTTCGATGGGTCATTTTAAGGATCTTTCTTGGGTGTGAATATTGGCTTTAAGGACTATGTTCGTTAATATCAGGCCATATTTACTTTTTGAGTGGGATGAGTATGAATGGCAAACCAAGCCGGGTGGCGATATTGGTTGATGAGGGCCTTGCTCTTTTTGAGTTGGGCTGTGCGGTCGAGCTGTTTGCGCTTCCACGCCCCGAGATCCCCAACTGGTATCAAGCGGATGTGGTCAGCTTTTCGACCCAGCCCCTGAGCGCAACGGGCGGGCTTCTAGTTCAGCCAATGGTTATTAGTAGTTTGTCGGACTACGACATGGTGGTCATCCCTAGCTGGCCCATTAATAGGTCCGTCCCTGACCCTTTGTCTCGTGAGCTGAAACTTTTCTTTAGCTCTGGAGGGAAGATATTGTCCTTTTGCTCCGGAGCGTTCGTCCTGGGGGAGGTGGGCTTACTGGATGGTCGGCGCAGCATTACCCACTGGCGTTATGCGGATGAGTTTAAACGGCGATTTCCGGCAACCGAGTATGTCGAAGACGTTTTATATCTTTATGAAGGTAATATTGGTTGTTCGGCCGGTAGCTCTGCTGCCATTGATTTAGGCATCGAAGTTATCCGTTCCCAATATGGTTACCAAATTGCCAACCAAGTAGCGCGGCGTTTGGTATTGGCGGCTCACCGAAGTGGTGGTCAATCCCAATTTGTTGAAGCGCCAGTACCAAAGCCGGCGAGTCAATTCTCTGAAACGCTGGACTGGGCCATTGCGCATATCGGCGACACCATTGAGGTGAGCCAGCTAGCCGATCAAGCCAATATGACTCGACGGACCTTTGACCGGCATTTTAGAAAAACCCTTAACATGAGCCCGAAGGAGTGGCTTATTTGTCAGCGCTTAGAAAGGGCCAAAACTCTACTTGAATCAACCGAGCAAAACATCGATGTAATTGCCCACCACTCCGGCTTTGAAACGGCAATGGCGATGCGACATAATTTTCGAAAGTATATGGGACTGTCGCCCAGTACTTATCGGAAACAGTTTACGTCTGGGCGAGTTGATGGTGGTCTTAGATTTGGCTTCGGCGCCTAAGTTTGGAGCGGAGGGGTGAATGAAAGTTCACCCCTTACACGACGTGCTCTTGAGTCAATATAAATCGGTTTTCCCCTTAGCTAAGACTTTCCTCAGTTTTTTCTTTAGCTTTTTTCACTGGGCCAGGAAAGAAAATATTGGTGGTCTGTTGGTAGTGCTTATACTCTGGACGTTTCTGAACAGAATAAAACTCAGAAGGTACGGCTCCCGTATAGTAGACCAAGGTGGTGTACATCATTTTCGAGGCGAAGAGCAGCCCCAGTCCTAAGAGCGCCCAAATTACGATAGGTGTGGACGATTGCAGTGCTAGCCAAGAAGGAATTGATGCAATGATCAATGCGTTCCACACCATCCACTCGGAGAAATAATTTGGGTGACGGCTGTAGCGCCAAAGGCCCACATTACACACTCGGTTTCTTTCTCCCAGAACCTTCATTTCGCGTAGGAATCTCTGTTTCTGACTGTCGGCCGTGCTCTCCAAAGCAAAGGCCGAAAGCCACAAAACAAGACCAATAATTTCAAAAATTGAAATTTCAGTTTGAGTATTTGCGCCGATAATAAAAGCGGGAAATGCCAAAAAAGAGGCGTTGGCAATACCCTGTACAAGCGCCTCTACCTGGATTGCCAGAGGCAGGTTGTCTTTGCCTGATTTTTGCCAGCGCAAGCGTTGGTATTGATAGCGAGGAAATTCCTTTTTGAGCAAGCCAAGCTGCCACATGCGGAGGGCTCCGCCTCCCATGCGAAGTCCCACAAAAAGATAGACTAGGCTGACCCCTAAGTTTCTTACCCAGTAACCATCGTTTAGGCAAAGATTGACAATGCCAATGACCGCTAGGCCCAGTGGCCAGCCAATATCCACATATGAAAGACGGCCGGTCTTCCAGGCAGGCCAACACACTACCAAGGCAAACAATACTAATTGTGCTATGCCGTTAATGAGTGAAATTTCACTGAAATTAACGCTGATCAAAAGTAAGGCCCATCCAGCTAAGAAGGGCGTCAGTGGTTTAAAGTACCTTAACATTTCGTTTTCCTTAAACAGATTCAATGGCAACAGGGGTGCCATTAAAGGCCGCGTTACCCGTAAGTGGATCTACCCGCTTACTGTTAGTGAGAGTGTTGATGCTTATGCCCGGTTGCGTTGCGGCGATGTTCATCTTTGTGTTTTCGTGGTTATGCCCCCAGCCTTGGGGGATACTGACAACGCCTTGAAGGATATTGTCATTGATGTCGACTTCCAAAATCACGCTGCCTGTTTCCGACCGAACCTTAGCCTTGTCTCCTTTACTTAAGCCCAAGTTGTTGGCGTCTAGGGTATGCAGTTGCAGCGTACAGGGCGGCTTTCCTTTGACCAAGCGTCGGGAGTTTTGAGTCCAGGTATTGTGACTGCGTGCTAAGCGGCGACCAATCATGGCAAAAGGAAAAATCTTCCGAACTTCCGAGTCGCTGTTGAGTGCATTCTTTAGCCGGGGCAGATCGTTTAGATAAATTTTTGGCGCCAGCTGAATTTTGCCATCGGCGGTTTTGATTCGCTCGGCTAAGCAGGGCTTTAAGGGGCCAAGATCTATGCCGTGCGGGTTGTCTAAAAGTTTTTGTAAGCTCATGCCCTGGTCTTTATAAGGACCAGTTTTTAAACCCATGTCGAGCATAATTTCTGGCGTCATGCCGTCATCTTCTCTATCACACAAGTAGTTGGACAGTGCCTTGAGAATTTCCCAGTCGTGCTTTTGATTTGGCTTCTTTGTAAACATGGGCTGAGAAAACTTGGCCGTATTGCGAACGGCAAAACTGTTAAAAAACACATCGTAGTGTGCGATTTCTAATCCAGTGGTGGCGGGTAGAATAATGTTGGCATGTTTGGTGGTTTCATTGAGATAAATATCAACCGAAACCATATATTCAAGGCTTTGGAACGCGGAGGTAAGTTCATCACCGCCCGGTGCAGACAATACTGGATTGCCCGCGATGGTAAACATGGCTTTAATTTGGCCCTCACCCTCGGTGAGTATTTCTTCTGCAAGGGTGGCGATTGGGAATTCAGAGTGATTGTTAGGCAATCCGCTGATGCGAGAGTGATAGCGACCAAAATTGTTTGGCCGGCCTTTTGGCACTCCTTGCAGTAAATCCAGCGCAGGAAGTGGGAACATCGCGCCGCCCTCGCGATCGAAATTTCCAGTGATAATATTGAGCACGTTGGTGAGCCAAAGACACAGACCGCCAAATGTTTGCGTTGAGGCCCCCATACGGCTATAGCAAACTGCAGAAGGCGCGCTCGCTATGTCTCGGGCAATTTCGAGAATCTTTCCTGCACTGATGCCGGTAGCATCGGCCACAGCATCTGCGGTAAAGCCCTGCACGGCTTCTATTACTTCGCTGTAACCTGTGACCGCATTCTGCAAGTGACCTAGATCAGCCAGGTCCTCGCTGATTATGGTGTTAATCATAGCGATTAATAACAAGGCGTCTTTTTCTGGGCGAATAAATAGGTGTTCAGTGGCCAGCGCTGCGGTCTCGGTTTTTCTTGGGTCAATGACCACAACCTTGCCGCCTCGCTTCTTGATATCTTTTATTCTCCCTGGAGCGCCCGCTGCAGACATCATGCTGCCGTTTGAAACCACGGGGTTGCCGCCGATAATCAACATGTAATCGGTGTTGTCGATATCTGGAACTGAAATGGCCATGCCAGCGCCGAACATGTAATTGGAAGCCACATGGTGTGGTAATTGGTCAGCGGATGCAGAACTGAAACGGTTTTTGCTGCCCAGCGCCTTATAGAACTGCTTCAGATACAGTGCGCTTCCTAAGTTGTGTGCGTTGGGGTTGCCAGCATAAGCGCCCACGGCGTCGGTGCCATATTTCGCTTGAATGCCACGTATTTTGCGGCTGATTTCACTGAAGGCTTCTTCCCAGCTGATCTCTTGCCAGCCCTCAATGGTGCGCTTCATGGGAGCACGAATTCGGTCTGGGTCTTTATAAAAATCTTGTAGTGCAACCGCCTTTGGGCATATATGGCCACGACTGAAAGGGTCTTTGGGGTCTGGTTTTATGGAGATAATCTCCTCACCCTTATGTTTGATTTCGATGCCGCACATTGCTTCGCAGATATTGCAATTCCGGTAGTGAGTGTTCACTTCGGTCATTTCCTGATGCCCCTATGCGGATTGAAATCGCCTATTTGTTAAAAGGTGCTCAGTTTGACCGGCGATGCCTGACTATGTAACTGTAATAAACGACACAATATTGGTCATTTTCGCCAGATGTTGAAGAGGGTAAACATGGTAACAGTGACAATCGTGATATTTGACAAGGCCTTGGCAGCCTCATTTATTGGAATTAATGATTTACTGTATTTCGCGGGTAATTCTTATCAGCGGCATTCAGGCCAGGCCGAGCCGGGGTTCCAAGTTCGTTTAGCCAGCTGGGACGGTCGCCCTGTGAACGTGATGAATGGCTTGGCTATTACTCCTCACTGTAGCTTGCAAGACATCAATCACAGCGATGTATATTTGGTGCCCACCATCACGGGGGATGTTGAAGCAACACTAGAGCAGAACGCCAAGGTCATTCAGGCCTTGAAAAAAGCGGCGGACCAAGGGAGTTTAATTGGCGGTAACAGCGCCGGTAGTTTTTTTCTTGCGGAGGCTGGCCTGCTCAATGGCAAAAAAGCCACTACGCTGGGGCGCCAGGCTGATTTATTTCGCAAGCGTTACCCACTGGTGGACTTGCGACCGGAACAATTTTTGACTCACGATGGCAATATTTTATGTGATGCGGGCGGTTCTTCTTGGTTTGATCTAGGTTTGTATTTAATTGAACTATTTTGTGATCATCAAACGGCAATGGACACCGCCAAGTATTTTATGGTGGATCTAGAGCGTTCAGCACAATTATCTTTTTCACCGCTGGTCAGTAAGAAACACCATGGAGACCCTATTGTTCTAAATATTCAAAACTGGATGGAGGCACACTTTCGTGAACCCTTAACGATGGAGCAGGCGGGTGAGCGGTTTGGTTTATCAAGTCGATCGCTTATCCGGCGTTTCAAATTAGCAACAGGTGGTACGCCGCTAAATTATCTACAAGAGGTTCGTCTAGATGCGGCTAGCCGTTTGTTGATTCAATCGAAACAAACCATTGAGGAAATAACCACCCTAGTAGGGTATTCCGACATCAGTTCATTTACTCGTTTGTTCAAACGTCGCACTGGCTTTCCTCCGAGTCATTATAGAACCCGATTTAAATCGGTGGGTAATGAGCATTAACTCAACAGGAATAGCGTTGATTTTACGCAAGAATATAGCGTATTTCAGGCCAGAATCTTCAAATTGATTCCAGTGTTAAGTTTTCGGGGCTGCAAAAATATCGCGCTACTTGTGACACCGGGTCAGTAAAGCGCAGCTGTTTGGCGAGCAATTGTAAGGGTTTTTCATAGTTATCGGCAGATTCTTCTTCTAGCGCTGGGTAGTACTTGTCATTCAATATTGGCCAGCCCTTAGTTTGCATGTGCACACGTAGCTGGTGCGTTTTTCCAGTAATGGGTTTGAGTTCGAAAAGCGCTTTGTCCCCACACTTGCGTAGGCCGCGAATCTCAGTGTAGCTATTGGCTTCTCCCTCTACTACCTGCATGCGAAAGCTAGGCTTAGATGAGCTTAAGCGATTTTTTACTTGCCATGCGCCGCCCTCAATTTTTTGCTCGCTACCTACTTTGGCGATGGCGTGGTAGATTTTTTCAATTTTACGCTGGCTAAAAAGCTGGTGATAAAGGTGGCGTGTCGCGGGATTGGTGGAGAATAGCACCAAGCCCGCGGTGACCCTGTCCAATCGATGCAGTGCTTGCAATGTTTCTATGCCCGTTTTAAGTCGCAGGCGATTCTGCAGGCATTCATTCACAAAAGTTCCACCAGGTGTTAATGCCAAGAAGTGAGGTTTATGAGCGACTAGCAGGTGTTCGTTCTGGAACAGGATCGTTTCAGTAAAGGGGATAGAAGGTTCGTGTTCAACTTCTCGGTAGTAGTAAACGCGTTGCTGTGCTCGGAAAGGGGTGTCGGGTTTAATGAGGCTGCCGTTGTGCCAGTGCACTTTGCCATCGATCATGCGTTGCGCCCAAACCTGAGGCTCAATGCGAGGGAACTTTTCAACCAGATAATCGAGCACCGTAGCAATGCCAGCGGGCTGTTGTGGAAGGCTGAGTTTTGACGGCTGCTTGGCAATGCCCATATGATCTTCCAAATGGACATTGTAACAGGTGTACCTTAGATGTTTGCGACAAAATGCTTGGAGAGGTTAAAGAAATTCGCCCATAGGATTGTGATCAATTAAAAACAATGTATTCAGCGCTGTAGTCCAGTTCAACGTCACCGAGTATCTCTTCAATGGGAGACTCCCCGCTCAAAGCTTTAAAGCCAAGGTAGGCCGCCACGTTTAATACTAACGCTCCTTCATCTAGCTGAAGCAATTCTTCGTCCGCTACGGCTTTAAGTAATCTCTTGCGTTGGTTGTTGGCAATGTATAAATCTTGCAGGCTCATAAAGAGTGACCTATTAAACTATTTAGGCCGTCTATTATAGCGCACTTATTCTAGAACATCTGAATGAGTGACCTCCTCTTAGTATTGTCGTGATCAAGGCGTTTGTTGTGATTGACATTCAATCAAGCTCTGTCTGAGGTGTTGCTAGCACAATTAACAGAATACGCAATCTTTTGGCGCGCCGTTCTACAAAATTGCAGGATGCACGATTGTGTTTTATCCTTAATCAGTCATTTTTTGATCCGATATATTCATCTAAGATGATAACGATTTATCCATAATTTCTTAGGGATGATTGGCCATGAAGATCATTAAGCCTGCTGTCGTATTATTGATACTAGTGCTCAGTCTTCCCACTTCGGCTGAAAAAGTTAGAATTTATAATTGGCGCCTTTACCTGGCGGATCAGGTAGTTGAAACATTTGAAAAAGAATCAGGCCATACGCTTATCCAAATGTACTACGATGAGGAAGCCGTGCGTGATGCCGTGATTAGCAGCGGTCGAAGTCAGGGCTTTGATTTGATTATGATGGATGACTCCACACTGCGGCTCATGGACAGACTTGATAGGTTTCAGAATTTAGAGAGCATCAATGGTGACATCGAAGGAATTGAACCACTCTGGCGCAAGGCCTGCGGTCCCTTCGGTGTAGCTTATAGCTGGGGCACCAGCGGGCTGATGTATCGCAGCTCTGTTGCCGTTGAGCCGATTCATTCATGGCGGCAATTATTTGAAGTGCCAGCAGAGCATCAGGGCCGCCTAGTCACACACTTGGATCATCAAGATAGTGTGGCGTCTGCATTAATGGCCATAGGTGCCCACCCCTTCGCGGTCGATAAGGTCGCACTTCAGCAGGCGTTTAATCTACTCCAGAAGCAGCAGGCGTCGATATTAGCTCAAACATACGGCCTGGCCTACGCGCAGATTCATGGCACAAGCAGTAAAATGTCACTGACTTATGGTTTTTCGTCGGACCTTTCCGAACTGATTAAGATCTCGGGGCAAGACGATTGGGTATATGTGGTGCCTGAAGAGGGTACTTTGCTTTGGGCTGATTGCTGGGCAGCTCCCTATGGAAAAACGCTAAAGCCCGCCACAGTAGCTTTTTTGAAATTTATTAATCGCCCTGATATCGCAGCCATGAACGCGGAAAGAATGGGTTTTACTACAGTCAATCAGGCAGCACTGGCTTTAGTTAATAATGACTATCGCTCGAATAAAGTGCTTTTCCCGTCCAAGGCAATCCAAGACCGAGGGTCATACTATCAAATACTTGACCCCGAGAGCGAAAAACTGCGCCAACGTATGATTACTAGCTTGCAGAGTCAGTAGCAATGAGGCTTTTGCCCAGAGTCAATTACATTTTAATGCCGGTCATTATAACGGTGTTTACCTTCATGGGCTGGATCGTTTATGAGCAGTTTTATCGCGCTTCTCAAACGTATTTGAAAGGCTACCTTGAGCAAGAGCTTTCCTATGTGCAGCAACAAATGCACCTAGAATGGAATTCATATCAATCGATCTTGAATAAGATCAGCATTAGCCAAGAACTATTACAGTATACCAGTACGGATGACTCGAGATATCAGTCGTTTGTGTTTGAATCGCGACTGATGAAAATGCTTGCTAGAGTTCGGCGCAATACTAGCCAAATTCAGCAGATTCAATTGTTGGGTAATGACGACAAACCGCTGATATCGATTCCCGTTGGTAATCCTTTTGATACGCCTGAAATTGACTTCGAAGTAAAATCTTTTTTGCAAGAAAGTAGAGCGTTAAGATTTGGGGAAACTAGAGGGGCTGGAAAATCGATACAGCGGTTTATATATCCTAGTATTGATCCGAACACGGTTCGCTTTGGCATTGCGAGCACAATTGTGCCTCATCTTCTATCAGATGACAGAGCGAATAACCCGAATTCTGAGTATTACACCATTTTTCTGGTGGGGGAGTTGACGTATTTTTCTCAGCTTGAAAAGCGTATAAAAAACCATATTGGAGCTGGAGTCACTTTGCAATTTAGCGTGATGCCGCCTGCGAATGACGCACAAGAATTAAGTGATATACGTGTTGTCGATGGAAGTGATGGTGGCTTGGTCGGAGGCTTATCTACGGAGTTATTTGCTATTAATATTGTTGTTCCGAAAACATCCATCGCATCTAGGCTGTCTGCAGTGCGTAGTGATATTTACCTTTCAGTACTTTCAGTGATTTTAATTTCCTTCCTGGTTTTGAGTACCCTAATTCGCCGGCAAATTATATCCCCGATCACGCAGCTCAAAGAAAGAGTTAAGAAATCCCGTCAACAACAAGAATCATTATTAAGTTATATTGAAAGCGATGATGAAGTGGCCGAACTTAACAATAGTTACCTTGAGCTGTTAAATAATGTCGAACGGCTCGCATCGCGGGATGTTTTAACTGGGTTGGGTAACCGGCGAAATTTCCAAAATACATTGTCTCGTGCTATTCAAAGGAATGTAGAGAGAAATAAGAATATAGCGCTCCTATATATCGATTTAGATAATTTCAAGCAGGTCAATGATCATCACGGCCACGCTGCTGGCGACTTAGTTTTACAGGAATTTGGTTGTCGTCTTAATGATGTGGTACGGCTGGAAGATGTTACGGGAGTTCCGGGAGGCGTAAGCCTTTCAAGATTGGGTGGAGACGAATTTGTAGTCTTGCTTAATGATATTCCTAACCCAGATGTAGCCTTGGCTGTAGCGAATAGAATTTTAGAGCTGTTCGACCCTGCATTCGAAGTGGCAGGTGTTCAATATGGTGTGTGTGCCAGTATAGGTATCGCTATTTCACCAGAAGATGGCGGCGATGCCACTACCTTATTGCGCCATGCCGACGCGGCTTTGTATAAAGCTAAGGCCCATGGTAAGCACTGTTGTGAGTTTTTTACTGCTGACATTGCTGAAGCCATACGGCGAAAGACTTTAATTGCAAACGACCTTTCATCGGCGCTTGTTAATGGAGACTTACGCTTAGTATTTATGCCAATATATGAAGTGGAGACACTCATAATAGTCGGCGTGGAAGTGTTGCTGCGTTGCCCGACGCTTGAAAGACAGGGTATAGGCCCCGACCAATTCATACCCATTGCAGAATCGACTGGGCTAATAAGAAAAATTGATTTGTGGGTATTAGATAGCGCCTTGGCTTGCTTAAAATGTTTGCAAACAGAGCATGGCTTTTCTGGTTACCTAGCCATTAATATTTCGGGTGTTGAATTACACAGTAAGAAATTCCCTCAAAAGGTTGATGAATATATACAAATGTATTCAATTGATCCGGCCAGCGTGGAAATTGAGCTCACGGAAACCGCATTGGTTTCGAATACAGATAATAGCGCGATCATTCTCCAGCAGATTAAAGATTTAGGGCTTGGTTTGTCTTTGGATGACTTCGGCACCGGCTACACGGCGTTTAATCAGCTGATTCACTACCCGGTAGATTGTTTGAAAATTGATCGCTCGTTTATTAGTGCTATAGGTACGGGAGCGGTAGAGAAAGCCGCCATGATTGACACAATCATGGCATTGGCAAAACTCTATAAGTTGCAAGTTGTTGCGGAGGGCGTCGAGACTGCAGAGCAACTCGATTATTTGAAAACAATTGGTTGTGCCCGCGCACAGGGTTACTTGCTGTCCAAACCAGTTGAATGGGAGCGGTTTCTAGCCTTGTGGCGTGAGAATGCCAAAAATATTGATCTTTCCTAGGCGAATACACCCTCTCAAATTTACTTAGTTTTGAATAACTCACACCCAAAGCAGACCTTGAGAGTAGGCACTATTGTTTTAACTGTCGAAAAATTCACGATATTGAGCGATATTCGGGAGCACCAAATGCCATTTGAAGGGCCTGATATTCGGCACTTAGCGTACCAATTTATGTTATTGCTGTCATTTTGGTGCAGTAGTGAAAATGCCTGGACCGAGGAAATTGTTCCCTTGTGTGTAGGTGAGTCCCCGCCCTATATGGGAAAGAACTTTGCAGGCGGTGGCCCAAGTGTTGAGGTGATCAGGCAGGCCTTTCAAGGTATTGGTGTTGACGTTTCAACCATTTATGCTCCATGGTCTCGCTTGCTTAGAATGGGCGTGAATGGCGATTGCTTAATCGTTGGAATATGGCGCGGCCCTGATCGTGACCGGTTCTTTAACTACTCCACTCTGCCCTTGTCCAAACAAAGGCTTAGCCTCTATAAAAAGCGGAATAGAGTTATAGATAAAAATAATACGAACTTAGTGCTTGGTATTGAGCGTGGCACGTATATCACTCCCATAGTGGAACAGCTTGGATGGAGAATAAGTAAAAATACCTCTCAGGTGCAAAATCTTCGCCTTTTGAAGGCTGGGCGTGTTGATTTAGTCTTTGGTGAGCAAGGGGCTCTTGATTACCTGATATCAAGATCGGATGACTTTAAGGGCGAGTTTGAATTATTTCAATTTACGGTCGAAATTAAAGGTGCCTATTTGGCGACGTCACTTACTAATTCTCGCTTTGATGCTTTGATGGTACATTTCAACGAAGAATTTGCGAGCATGCTGTCTGATGGACGCTATGAGAAAATTATAGCTGGCGCGAAAGCTCTACCTCATTTAAAGCACTAAAGTAGCTTTCTATATTCCACCATCTTTATGTTGCCCTATTTAGTGCCATTTACCCTTGGCTTCATTGACTTCAGGCTCACGAATCCGGGTTAGAGTAGGTAGGTTAACGGATCTTTCCTGGATGACTGCGTGGTAAATACGGAGCTTGATGTGTTCTGGGTAGGGAGTCACCCTAATGGCCGTGGCTGATGGCGATTCAGGGAGCTAGGCTGTCATGAGTTTGGTTGTTCTCCACCTAGCCCGAGACTGCTCACAATCGAGGGCAATTGTTTATGGGTAAGGCTGAATCAAAATTAATGGTCAAGCCCTAGCCAAACCCTAGCTAAGCCACACTCAAGCCCCTGCGATTCAAGATATTGTTAACCTCGGTTTAACCGTCTATATTTAGTCCTTATATACCCTATTGATCTAGATCAACTTCTGGGTGAAAACATGCGCGCTTCATCGGCAAGCTAGACTAATAAATTAGGGCCTATTCTGTATGCTTCATAAAGACGAGAAATTTGATTTAGCCGCTATTCTGCGGCTTGGGCCAATTTTGTTTGTTGCCATGTACGGATTCTTTAGCTTTTACGCCCTATCAACGCTCCAAAATACCACCCAATGGGTTCAGCATACGCAGGAAGTGATTAATGCTGCCGTTGAACTAGAAAAACTAACCATCGATCTGGAGTCGGGGGAGCGCGGCTTTCTCATATCAGGAGAGCCCGAATTTCTTGAAGGCTATAGCAGCGCAAAATCTCTATTGTTTAGGCGTATTAGTGAGACTAAAGGGCTAGTAAATGATAACCGTGAGCAGGTCAAGCAGCTGGAAGTTGTTGAAGGGCTTGTAGAGCGATGGATAAGCGAAATAGCTGGTCCAGAAATTAAATTGCGTCAATCTGTGAAAAATGGAGAGACTAGTGCCTTAGCGTTTCAAAGTGCGATTGAACAAGGGCAAGGGAAAGTTATACTCGATAGAATTCGTACTTATCTAAACGAACTGAATATTATGTTTACGCTTTCTGAAAATTATTTAGCTAACAATCTCTTATTAGAAATTTCCAAGAATTTAGTTGACCAAGAAACGGGGCAGCGGGGTTTTTTGTTGACAGGTCTTGAAAATTATCTCGAGCCTTACCATAGGGGAAAAAAACTCCTTGAGCGCGATATAAAATCATTGCACAAATTGATCGATGAATCTTACGACCGTCAGTATATGATGAAAAATTTGAAAACCCTTGAAGCTCAGGCATTACGGTGGAAAGTGAGTGTGGCCGAACCCGAAATACTAATACGAAGAAAACAGGCCGGCAACCAACTAGGAATGCAGGGACTTAAAGACTTGGTAATCGATGATCGCGGGAAAATTATTTTGGATGGAATAAGGTCCATAAGCGATGAGATGAACGAGCAATTCGTTCGCTCGGATAATGCCAGCGGAGAACTCGCTCTGCTCTCAGTAATGAAGGCATTGGTTGACCAGGAAACCGGTCTTCGAGGTTATTTGCTTACAGGAGAAGAAAATTTTCTTGAACCCTACATTGCTGGTCAGAAAGCATTCGATTATCACGCTTCTCGATTGCGCGAAGTTCTGTCGAAGGCTTATAGCGTTCCTCAGGCTCGCCGTTTGTTAGACGCCATCACTAAGGAGGCCGTTCAGTGGGACGCCCGCGCAGGAAATTTCGAAATCGAATTGCGTCGAGCTAAGGATAAGAACCAAACAACTATCTCAGATGTCGTTATGCTAATTTCAGAGGGGCACGGTAAAGCGCTATTGGACAGTATTTACAATTCTATAGCGCACTTTATTCAGACCGAAAAAAACCTGATGTTAGAGAGGCAGAATAGCGCTGATTTAATGGCTGTGGCGACGCTGTGGGTCAATGCCATTGGCACGTTTATAATTGTCCTATTCGCTATATTGGTCTACCGAACGAACAGGAGAATGCATCATGGTTCGTTGGCTTTGGAAAATGAACAAAACAAGCTGGAACAGCAGGATTGGATTAAGACGAATGCTGCTTCGGTGACATCAAACTTGACGGGTATTACGACAATAGAGGAATTTTCTGAGATATTGATGAATGAAATGACCCCCAAGGTTGGTGCACATGTAGGAGTTTTTTACCAGGTTAAGGAGGGGCGTGAAGGCAAGACTGTGCTGAACATGGCTGGGTCTTACGCATTTAATAGGCGCCAAAATATATCGAATGAAATATCATTGGGTGAAGGTTTGGTTGGGCAGTGCGCGCTGGAAAAAAAGCATATTCTACTGGAACGTGCGCCGGATGACTATATTCAAATTAGCTCTGGAACGGTCGAGGCGACGCCAGCAAATATTATTGTATATCCACTGCTAAATGAAGGTGCTTTGCTGGGTGTGGTTGAATTTGCGTCTGCACAGCCTTTTAATGAAGCTCAGCGTGAACTTATCAGTCAGACATCCGGTACGCTGGGCATCATTATAAATAATATTACTGGGCGCCAAAAAACAGAAATACTTTTGCAAGACGCGCAAGCAATGTCGGAAAAGCTACAGGTTCAGCAGGAAGAATTGCAAGCCGCAAACGAAACGCTAGAAGAGCAGGCCCAGCAGTTAAAAGCTTCGGAAGAAGAGCTTAATGTTTCCAATGAGGAACTGTTGGAAAAGCAAGATTTTTTGCAAGTGCAGAAAAATCAAATCTCCTTAGCTAAAGAGGAGCTAGAGAAAAAGGCAGAAGATTTACAGTTGGCGAGTAAATACAAAACAGAATTCTTGGCTAATATGTCTCATGAATTGCGCACGCCATTAAATAGCATGTTGATTCTTTCGAAAATGTTGACCGAAAATAAAGAGGGTAATCTTAGCGATAGACAGAAGGAAGATATCAAGGTTATTCATGACGGCGGAAAAGACTTGTTGGTGCTAATTAATGACATTATGGACCTTTCAAAAGTGGAAGCCGGAATGCTTAGCGTTCATGCAGAGGACGTTAATGTTGCCAGTGTTTTGAATTCTATGGAGGGTTTATTCGCACATGTGTCGGCCGAAAAAATGGTGGACCTATATATTGATCAGGACGAGGAGCAACCGAGGCTTATCTATAGTGATGGCCAGAGAATAGAGCAAATTCTCAAAAATTTTCTTTCGAATGCATTCAAATTCACCTCTGAAGGTTCAGTCGGCATAAAAGTTCATCAACCCAATAGTGATGTTCAGTTTGCGCGTGACACCCTGCAGCACGGGTCAGTAATTGCGTTCTCAGTAGTCGATACCGGAATTGGTATTCCTGAAGGAAAACAACAGGCTATTTTTGAAGCGTTTCAACAAGAAGACGGTTCTACTAGCCGTAAATACGGAGGCACAGGCTTGGGTTTGTCTATTTCAAAAGAACTGGCTGGTCTGCTGGGTGGCGAAGTTAGCTTGAGCAGCGAGCAAGGGAAAGGAAGTACGTTTACTTTATATCTTCCCTATTCCTTGCCCGGTGTTGAAGCGCCTGAGCAGTCAGATTCCTCTAGTAGTCGCGATCTTATCCCGGAAAACCAGACTGACGATATTGTTGATAAACCTGCTGTAGATGCTACAGCTTTTCATGCCATGGAGATATTTATTGATGATGACAGACGAGGAACCCATGAAGATGATAACGCGATACTAATTATTGAAGACGATCCCGTATTTGCGAAGTTACTCTTGGGGATCATTAGAGACAAGGGCTATAAAGGCCTGGTGACAAACAAGGGGCGTGATGGGCTTTATTTAGCAATGCACTACCTTCCGAGTGGAATTCTATTGGACGTAGGGCTGCCAGATATCGATGGAATGGCCGTCTTAGATCAGCTTAAATTCCATTTGAAAACTAGGGATATTCCGGTACATGTTATTTCTGGACGAGATAACAATAACAACGAATTTCTAACGGGAGGAGCTGTAAGCTTTTTGCAAAAGCCCATAGAGGCCAGCGCAGTTGAATCAATTTTATCAGGTATCACTGAAACTTTGGAGGGGCAGCAAAAATCTGTGTTGCTGATTGAAGATGATGAGAGTTCAAGCAAAGCCATTGAGCGTCTAATTAGCAGTGATAAAGTTAAGATTACGGCATGTGCAACGGGAATGGATGCAAAAACTTTGTTTAAGAACGATAACTTTGATTGCGTTATTCTGGATTTAGGTTTGCCTGACATGAGCGGCTACGAAATATTGGAGTATATGGCTGATCTGCCTGAAGAAGAAAGATCCCCAGTTATTGTTTATACCGGGCAGGAAATTTCTGACGATGAACAAAAAACTCTTACGAAATACACCAATAATGTCATTATTAAGGGCGCGGAATCTCCTGAGCGTCTGCTGGACGATGTGTCTCTTTTCCTTCATCGGGTTACCGCTGACCTTTCGGCCAAACATTTAAATGTGATTGGTTCTTTGCATAATGAAAACGCAATGCTACAGGGCCGAAAAGTGCTTCTTGTTGATGACGACATGAGAAATCTTTTTGCCTTGTCTCGTCAATTGGAAGATATGGGTTTAGATGTTGATGTGGCAAGCAATGGTGAAGAGGCGATTGAAGCGCTGAATGTTATATATGAAAGTGGTGGTGTGGGCGGCTATGACTTGATTCTAATGGATATCATGATGCCAATTATGGATGGATATGAAGCCATGGGTAAAATTCGCGAGATGAAACCCTATAAAGATATACCAATAATAGCTTTAACCGCGAAGGCCATGCAGGAAGACCGAGAGAAATGTATCAGTGCGGGTGCATCCGAATATTTAACGAAACCTATTGATGTAAATAAGTTAGTGTCCATTTTGCGAATTTGGCTCTATAAAGTGGCCAAGTGAAACTATGATTAAGTCTCTGCTAGATATTGAGATTGACTGTTTGTTGTCTGCTATAACTGAGCGTTATGGTTACGACTTTCGCAACTATGCGCGCGCTTCACTAAAAAGGAGAATACAAAATTACTTAACAGTATCAGATTGTAATCATGTCTCTGAACTCATTCCTAAGGTACTTCATGATAAGGAGTGCTTTGCTAAATTTCTTAGCAATATGTCTGTTACTGTCACTGAAATGTTTCGTGATCCGCTCGTATTCAAATCGATTCGAGAAGATATTTTACCAAAATTGAAAACCTATTCTAGAATAAATGTATGGCATGCGGGCTGCGCCACTGGAGAGGAGGTTTACTCCATGGCCATTTTGCTTGAAGAGGAAGGGTTATTAGGTCGCGCCCACATCTATGCCACGGATTTCAATGCCAAGTCATTGGCGACGGCTAAAGAAGGAATTTACCCGGCTGAGAATGTCCAGCTATATACTAGGAATTACCTAAAGGCGGGCGGAAAAAGTTCTTTCTCGGATTATTATCAGGCCAACTATGAGTCGGCGAAAATGAAAGACTCCCTCAGAGAAAAAATTACCTTTGCCAGCCATAACTTAATTTCAGATCAAGTATTTGCAGAAATGAACTTGGTGCTTTGTAGGAATGTACTTATATATTTTGACAAGGTTTTGCAGGACAGAGTCTTGGAGCTATTTTCAGACAGTTTGGTGTCGAGGGGTTTTCTAGTGCTAGGCGACAAAGAGGCTATTAAATACAGTATCGTTAAAGATGACTTTGAAGCCGTTAGTGAAAGGCTGAAAACCTATAGAAAAGTCCTCCATGTTTGATGCTGTGGTTATCGGTGTTTCGATGGGAGGCTTGCAGGCGCTAAAGGTTATTCTGCCCCGCTTGCCAAAGAACTTTGCTATTCCTGTCATTGTTGTTTTGCATCAATCAACAACCATTGATAGTTCTTTAGCTGTTTTGTTGAATGGAATGTTTGAAATTGACGTTAAAGAGGCGGAATTAAATGAGAAAATTGAGGCGGGTTATGTCTACTTGTCTTCTCCGGGCTACCACCTATTGATAGAGCAAGACAAAACTTTCGCTCTCTCTATAGATCCTCCCGAAAATTTCTCTATCCCTTCTATCGACGTCTTGTTTGAGTCGGCAGCAGAAGCCTATGGTGATGGCTTGGTTGGTATTATATTAACCGGCGCGAATGCTGACGGCAGTCAAGGGCTTAAAGTTGTTGGGCAGCACGGTGGCCTGACCGTTGTGCAGGCCCCTAACACGGCAGAAGCGAAAGTGATGCCAGAAGCGGCTATAGCAGCAGCGGAAGTGAGGCATATAGTGCCATTGGATGAAATGGGTGAATTTATATTAAGGCTAGCGGATGATGTCGGGTAAACCTAAGTTACTAGTAGTAGATGATCAACCTAACAATATTCATGCGATAAAACGCATTATTGACTCGAACGATGTTGAGCTTATTGAGGCGCTTTCCGGTGATGCTGCGTTGATGGCCGTGCTTAAGCATGATTTCTTCCTGATTCTGATGGACGTACAAATGCCAGGAATGAATGGCTTTGAGGCCGCTGAATTAATATTGAACAATAAAAAAACGGCGCACGTTCCCATTATTTTTCTTACAGCCATCAGTAAGAGTGACGATTTTGTTATGCAGGGTTATGGTTCGGGAGCGGTGGATTATATTTATAAGCCTGTTGACTCGCAGATATTGTTGGGAAAGGTAAAGGTATTTAGAGATCTTTGGTTGTCAAAGCAAGAGTTAGTTGAAAAGAATATTGTACTAGAAGAGCAGGAACGTGTTCTTAGAGAGCAAAAGCAAGCCTTGGAAGATGCTGGTGCCAGAATCAATATGTTATTAAACTCAGCTGGTGAGGGAATATTGGGTATCGATTACCGTGGAGACATTACTCTCGCGAATCCAAAAGCGAGTGAACTATTGTTGGCGCCTATTGAACAGCTTCACGGAAAAAACATACGCGATTTTTTTCTGAAAGATGAAGAGTCTTCAAAGTCTAAGGAGCCGGCAGCTAGAACGACGCGATTCTCTGACCTATTTCACGAGCAGAATGCAGGTCAGTACAATACGTCTCGCTGGAAACGGTTTGATGGCACATCGTTCTATATTGAGTATAGCTGTAATGAAATCGTTGAGAGCAATGAAGTTTCAACGGGGGCGGTGGTTATGTTTCAGGATATATCACGGCGACGGGAGTTGGAAGAAAGCCTAAAGTTCATGGCGAATTTTGACAGCTTAACGGGTATTGCAAATCGAAACCTTTTCCATGTTTCCCTGCATAAATCCATGGAACGACAAAAACGAACGAATAGTATTCTAGCGGTACTGTTTATTGATTTAGATGATTTCAAGGCGGTTAATGACACCTGGGGTCATGAGGCGGGCGATCAACTGTTGGTTCAGGTGTCAGAACGCATTATTGCTTCCACTCGCGAAGGTGATCTTGTGGCAAGGCTAGGAGGAGATGAGTTCGCCGTAATTCTGCATGATATAGCTGCAGCCGAGAATGCTGATATGATGGCAGAGAAAATCATCGCTGAACTGGGTAGGCCCTTTGATTTGGCTTGCACGGTAGCGAATATAGGCGGCAGTGTAGGTGTTGCCGACCACTGTGACGTAAGCATGAGTAAGGACGAACTCATTAAGCGAGCTGATACTGCTATGTACAAAGCGAAGGAGGCGGGCAAGAACAGTTGGCGGCGGGGCTGATTGCCCCCAGTTCTTCCTCTAGTATTCGGTTAAAGGGCGAAGGTTAAGGAGGTAGCTTTTAGGCCGCGATCTGTGCGACAAACGATAGTGTTCAACAGGGGTTCATTCCTCGAATTTATTAATACGTTTTCTGTGCCAGTCTTGCCCTCACCGCCTTATCGTTGTCCGGCTTGAATCTTAGTTCTTCGATTCAGGTGTTGAGTTGTCAGGGATTCAATGGCTTCATTGATCTGGATTTCTCCAGTTCCTATCTCAAACCACATATCATTTCTTTCAGCACCATAACCGCCAAATTGAACGGCTTCTTCTGTAGGTATATACCCAATTGATCCGTTGGTGTACCCCAGGAATAAGGTGTGTTTGGCGGGGCTCTGCTGTTTGACTGCCAGGCCAAATTGATTAAAAAACTCACCAGAGAAACTTGTAATTGCAATATTGTCTGTGAGCAATAGGGTGTTAACCTCAGCTGGCACAACGCCCATCGCGGACTTTTTAGCAGCTGTCAAGGAGTGGCGAAAGTTGTTAAAACTAAATTTGCCATGGGCCTGATAGTCTCTTATATTCTGAACATTCTTGGCGACTTCTGCCGCGAGTTTAGCACCCAGCTCCTTAGATTTTTCAAGCGCTATTGAAGTGGGCTTGGTTCCTGCGAAGTAGGGGTTTGCATCGCCGGCTGCTCCCAGAAAAAATAGTGTCTCACCTTCACCTATCTGCTTAAGGCTCTTTGCCAGCTCGCCCGGATAATCCGCCGAAATGACAACCTTATGCAAGTCCATTGTGACGACAGGGTGGGCGTTATAGTTGACGATATTAACAAGTGTTTCGCCGTTTGATTTTTTTAGATTAATTACGCCCATAGATTGGTCGATATTGTGACTTTTTTTCCGATCTGGATTTGTCCATAGCATTTCTGCACCACCGACCGAATCGCGAATGATGCGGTTATAGACTTCATCCAGTGTACCTGTGGCTGCACCAATTTTGACGGCTTGCAGCTTAGCTTCGGCCGCTTTGATGACCGTTAATAATTTTTCACTCAAAGCCTCATGGTCATTATTTCCTACATAGCCTGAATGAGAGTGGGTTACGCTGAGAAAAATTTGCTCGAATGTACACTTCTCTCTTAGATCGGCCAGTAGTCTCCCGAAGGCCGCAGGCGGGATGTGCATAAGGTCTAGTGAGATCATGGCGATGCGGCTGTGCCCGTCAGACAGCACCAGCGCTTTTGCGTACAAAGGGTCTGAAATGTTCTCGACGGTTTTAGGTCCCGCCTGCAAGGTGTCCACGACGTCCTTATGGGCTTCGGGAGTGATAGCAATTGTTGAAACTCCGGCTTGAAACTCCCCCGCGATGACAGGAAATCCACTTAAGATACAAATCGCAAATAATAGCATTTTATTGCCCGAGTTCACGGCGGATCGTTGGCGTTTAAAAAAATTCCGTGATGAATGCGGACTAGGGTATTTGCTTTGCATAAAAGCCCATTTTTTCACTGTGTTTAAAACCATTCTGTTGATAAAAATTTGCCGCTGGAATAGCACGCTCTGTTGTCAGATACAGCCTACCTATTTTCTTTGCAGATAATTCCTTCTCTAAAGCCAAGAGGGTTCTTTTGCCTAGGCCTTGGTTTTGTAGCTTGGCCTTAATACACATTTCTCGTAAGTAAAATATTGAACCAAAGTAATACGGCTCTGTATTGCCTAAGGCAAACCCTATAACATCTTGTTTTTCTTCGGCTAAAACACCGACAAAACCTTTAGAGTGGTAGAAATGGGATAATCTTTCCATCGCTAAGTCAGTGTTCCACGCTTCGTTCCAGGGTTTTGATGAGAATACTTGTGAGTATAGCTCTGCGCATCGTGTGATATCACCGTCTTCAATATTTCGAAGTATTGTAGCTTGAGTACTCATGATGGTTGGTTTAAAGCTCCATATATTCTAGGTCGGTATCGCTATAATTAAGCTGGGTGGAAATCAACCAGTTGAGTTGCGTGCTGCCAGCAGGCGCAAATTTTCCTCGTGCTGCTCTCGGTCTAGCCGATAGAAGGAAATGACTACTAACATGGCGGTCCACACTAGCACAATCGACGGAATAAACATCGTTACTAAAGTGTTGGCGGACTCCTTGGTAAGCTGTGAGGTTTCTGCAGCTTCCGGGAAATCTGCGAGGTACAGCATCATTGATGCTGCCATTAAACCTATGCCTTGGGTCGACTTGCGTATGAATGTATAGGCGGCGAAGAACAAACCCTCCGATCGGCGCCCTGTTTTTAACTCACTTTGATCAACCAAATCTGACAGCATTGAGACGGTCAATATCTGGAAGCAGATAATCAGGCCGGTATCAATTACGCTGGTGGTAAATACAAACCAGAATACTAGCTCACCGCTCTCTGGCAATATACCAAGCAAGCGTAGTGTCATGGGAAGAGGGTAGCCAATAAACGCCACTAGGCCCACAATCATGGCACCGCGCTTCTTGCCGATTCGACTGGTGACCACAGGCGCCAGGAAAAGCCCAATAAACGCCGAGAGAAAGACCCCCATAGTCATCAGCCCCGTTTCCGTCGAGCTGAAGCCCCAAAAGTAGGTGTAAAAATAGAACAGCAGTGCAGCTGATAGCCCAGTAGCCACGGCCCCTAGCAGGGAGGCAAAAAACAGCGCAAAGAACGATCGGTCTGATAGTGTCTCTACAACCTCTTTAAGAATTACCCGCAGCGGAAGCTTGCGCTTCGGTGGTGCTGGTTTCAGCTTTGAGATATGTGAATGAGTGCCCAAAGAGGACACCATAATCGAGACAAACAACAGCACCGAGGCAATTATTCCGTAAAGGGCGTAGCTGTCGGGGTTAAATCGTCCATCGCTGATAGCGCTGGTGGCGTACCCTGGAAACAAGAAAAAGAACATCAACACCGTCATGGCGACGCCGCCGGTCCAGCCAAAATAGAAGCGAAAGCTCAGCAGAGAGCTTCGCTGTACATAGTCCTCGCTGAGCTCGGGGGCCAGTGCCGTACTCGGTGTTTCATACAAGGTAATACAGGAGCGAATAAACACGGTTAGCAGCAGCAGGTACCAAAACAGTGAAGTTTGTGACCATTCCAGAGGGGGGCTCCACAGCAAATAGTAACTGAGCGACACCGGAATGGCGGATGCGTACATGAAGGGGTGCCGACGACCTAGACGGGAGCGTAAGTTGTCTGACCAATAGCCAACAATGGGGTCTGAAATTGCGTCAATTATCAGTGCCGTGGTGATAGCAAGGCCAACCAAGCGGGCATCCAGCCCTAACACCTGATTGTAGAAGAGCAGTAGAAAATAGCTAAAGCCATTGTCTTTTACCCCATAGGCTACTGAACCGAATCCATACGCAAGCTTGGTCCCAAGGCTTATTGGCGCTGCGTGGCCTGTACTCCTTTCTGTATCATTGCTGTTGGTCAAGTTAGCTCTCTTGCCATGGCGCTTATTGTCCTTATTAGTATCGCACCAAGCTATCTTTTTCCCCCTGTTCTGGCAAGACCTTAGTTAAAAAGTCCCGGAAATACTCATGCGAGCAACCCAGGGAGAATGGCGTTTATTCGTTTCACGGCGTTCGACTTCTCCCCCTCTGTCGCCGGTAAAAAAGGTTAGATCGTTTTCATAGGTAAAACCAAATAAATCCTCCACTTCAAATTTTGCCACCATTCCCCACAAATCCTTGTGCTCGATAAAGATTCGATGTGCTTGCAAACCGCTGTGGTCCTGGTCTCGCAAACTGTTGCGACGATAGGTGATGTTGCCGCTTCTCTCTTCGAGTATCACTCCCCATGCCCAAGGAGTGCGTGGGAGGTCTTGGCGAAAGCTAAGCTGATAATATTCTGGACGGTATCCGTCGCGACGATACTCAAGAGTATTGCCTGTTAAGGGGTCTTCAAATTCATCGCTGTGGATCTCGGCGGTAAGGTCAAGTTTACCTCCAGTGATACCCCAGCTCTCTGTATTGAAAGTCGCTGTTAGGTCTATACCAGTGCTGTCCAAGTACTCAAGATTACCTTTACCTTCTCCGCCTCCACTCATTGGCATGTAAGTAATGAAATCATCGATTCGCTCGCCAAATGCCGTCAAAGTCACGCTATTTCCCAAACCAAGCTGCTGCTCAAAAGAAAGCTCTGCTCGCCATGTCTGCTCAGGGACCAAGGCCGTATTACCTCCCAGTGCGGTGCCATCATTGGCGTTGTTGGAGCTGGCAAAATCGTAAAAATCCAGCTGGCCAACACTGCGCTCCAGGCGTGTACGAATCCTCAAATTCTGGTTTTGTGTCCAGCTAAGGGCCAGAAACCCTTTGGGTCGCACAAAAGATTCACTCCGATTTTCATCACCAGCTACGGAGATCTGAGAATACTCACTGCCCAGAGAGGCTTGCAGACTTAAACGCTCGCTTAAAGCTCTTGAGTATTGTAGAGACAGCTCGGCTCTTTCTTCGCTGACTTCGGTGTCGCTGCCATCGAAAACTAAAGGGGTAAAACCAGCGCCCTTGTCTTCAAGATAAGTAGAGTGGGTTTCCAGGGTGTTTTCGACCAACTCAGTTGCCCATTCAAAGTTGTGCCCATCAAAAAGCTCAAAGGAATAGACCGTCCGGAGAATATTCTCGCTCTCCTTGGGTTTAGAGAATGATTGATACAGGTAATGGTCGCCTATTGTTGGTAGATCTGTGAAGGTGGCGTGATCGTCATTGGAGGAGCGACGTAGCAAGGCGATGATTTTCAATTGTCCGTTGCCTAGCGCCTGGGTGTAGTCCCCACCCAGCTCATAGGCAAATTGGTCTTCGATATTTTTGTAGTCGACGGCGTTGGTTTGTGCCCCAATACTTCCATCTATACTTGCCGAAAAGCGATCTGAAGATTCTTCATAGGTGCTTTTGTCTTGTGTGATCAGCAAAGAAACATTGGCAATGAGATCATCAGTGTCCCAAGCCAAGCTAAGGTTGGCGGTGCTAGCACGGGTAAAATAGTTAGACGTTTCGTCGCGAAATTCATACACGGTATTCAAGGGGGTGTATAAACGCTCACGACCCCACTGAGGGAACTGATCTCCAGACCAGTCAATACCGGCGGTAAATGCTGCAGTTCCCAGCTTCCCTGTCATAGAGATATCGAATTTTGGCGTATCAAAGCCATCTTCTAGCGCGTGATATTCATATTTCCAGGTTGTACTTAAGGCCTTGGGTTCGGCTGCAATCACATTCACAATTTTACCCGACTGCCCCGAGAGCTCGGCTGAACCTTGGTTGAGCACCTCTATACGCAGAACTTGATTTGCTGGAATCCGCTCCAGTAGTGCGACTGGGCCATCATCCTTGGTGCTAGGGCGCTTACCATTAATCAGCAGGTTCCCCAAGCCCTGGCCTAGCCCCCGCTGGCTGTTGTTGCCATCTCGGTTTGCCAGAGTGAAGCCTGGTACCTGCGAAACCATATCTTCGGCGTTTTGAGGGCCGTAGCGAGCAAAGTAATCGGGGGCGTAGTGTTCGCGACCCTCGAGGTCAGTGTTAGCGTAGGTGCTGACGCTCAGCAGTGTTAATGCAGAATAGGCAATTTGTTTTAACATGAGTCTTTCCCTCTTGGAGCCGCACTCGAATTATTTTTCATTATCGATAATCTTAGGCTTGGGAGGGGCTTTCTAATAGACATCAAAAGGTAAAATCAGCGACCTCAGGTTTTACAAAGCTTTTACAATTCTCCCGTTGGTTTTGCTATAGTCTTGATGATCGGCCCCTTAAATTCACGGGCAGGCCTAGACCTGACCCCCTTTCACAAGAGACTCAATACTGAGATGACGGCGCGAAAGAAATTACTGATCGTAGAGGACGAAAAAGCCATCCTGCAGGGGCTGGAAGATTTATTTGTCTTCAATGGCTATGAAGTAGATTCGAGAATGGATGGCAAGGAAGGTCTAGAGGCCGCGCTGAATAATCGTTATGACTGTATTTTACTTGATGTAATGATGCCCAGCATGGACGGTTTTACTGTCTGCAATGAAATTCGCAAGCACTCCCGAGAGCAAGCGATTGTGATGCTTACCGCTAAAAATTCTGAAGAAGACATCATCAATGGTTTCTCACTGGGTGCCGATGACTACATATCCAAGCCTTTCTCAATTCGAGAGTTGGTGTTGAGGGTTGATGCTATCTTGCGCCGCAGCGGCCACGACCGGCAACGCCAGGAAATAGTTGTGGCTGATAACATTTCGATTAATATGGATACGCTCAGCGGCGAGCGAGAGGGGCAAACCCTTTTATTTACGCGCAGAGAGCTCGATATCCTGCAGTTTCTGTCCCACAATCATCAGCGTCCAGTTTCTCGTAAAGAGTTGCTGGGTGAAGTTTGGGGTTATTGCAAAACCAGTGACGTTGACACTCGTACAGTGGATATTCACATTGCCAAACTGCGTAAGAAAATTGAACTTGAACCCAAGCAACCAAAATATCTGATAACAGTAAGAGGAGAGGGCTACCAATTGGTTAGCTCCAAGTAAACTGGAATTGAATGCCGCCTATGTCTCTGCTTAAACCCCGATTTTCTGAGGATCCAAAATTTCGTTTGCGCGCGCTGTTGGCGGGCTTGATCGTTTGTATATCTATCCCGCTGATCTTTTTGGTGATAAAAGCCTACACCCAGTTCCAGTGGGAAATGTATTACGAATATCGCTGGACCGCAAAGCACATGGTTAAAGATTACGGCAAAAAAATTAAGAGCTTCGTTGCCAAGGAAGAGGCTCGGCCATTCTCTGATTATCAGTTTTATAAGCTTTCCAGTAATACCATGTTAGATAAAAAACGCGTTATGCTTTCGCCTTTGGTAAATCCTGTTGAGGGTGAATCTTTTCCAGGCCTTTTGGGTTATTTTCAAATCGATGAGAAAGGCGAGCTTTCCTCTCCCATCCTGCCCTTCGAAGATAAGCAAAAACTCATAGAAACGGGCTTGCATTTTGAACCCGGTGAAGTGGATGAACGACTTCGAACGCTGCACGAGATTACTAAAATCCTCGTTGATAAAGGTATGATGAATGATCCTTCCGCGATCTTGGCGAGCAAGAGAGTCGAGTTTATTGCAACGGGCTCTAGCCGAGAAGATAGAAAGGTAGACAATGAAAGAACACCGCTTCGCATACCAAAGCCTCCAAGGCCACCAAAGGCGGCAGAAAACTCGCGAACAGAGAGTGGCTGGACTCCTCTAAAAATTGGTGATTCTTATGTGCGCGAAAACAAGGATGAGCCTGCAGGGTCCAAATCGTATAAAGAAAATATTGAATTCATAGAAAGTAAAGTGGAAATTGGTGAATTTAGCATCATTGAAGGTAGTGCGAGCCATCTACTGGCCGTTCGAAGGGTTTGGATGGGTGAGAAAGAAATTACCCAAGGATTTGCGATTAATAAATACGATCTCATTGAATCAACTCTCCTCAAAATGTTATACCTTGTCGATTTTGAAACGCCAGTTATGGTAAAGATCGATCATGGTGATGGGAATATATCAGCCGTCCTGCCAGAAATGACCAATGGCAGGCAGACGTTTAAGCTTGTCAAAGAAGATCTTGAAAATTTTGAAGAAGAATTCCTCTTCAGTGAGCTCTACGCTCCCCTCGAGCATGTAGGCTTAAAATTTTCCACGAATAAAATACCTATGAGTTCCACATCCGCCTTGGCTATCTACTTAATGGCGACGGTTATCGTGATAGTGTTCGTAGGAATGTGGGTCATCTATCGACTCGGCCTGCGTCAACTAAAACTGAATGAAGAGAGGCTCAATTTTGTTTCCGCTGTCAGTCATGAACTGAAAACACCACTAACCTCGATAATTATGTATTCAGATATGTTGAGGGAGGGCATGGTAAGTGATGATGATAAAAAGAAGCGTTACTATGACTTTATATTCTTTGAAAGCGAGCGTCTTGGGCGCTTGATTGAAAATGTACTGCGCTTGTCTAAACTCAGTCGGCAGAATCAAGGCATTCAATTGGAATACACCACAATTGGCTCGGCTATCGATTTAATTCAATCTAAGGTTTCTACCTTGGTTGAGAAAAATAGCATCGTTTTCAATATTCACCTTGCGGCCAATACTGACGCAGAGATGAAGGTTCTAATTGATCCAGATGCTTTCTCCCAAATTGTCATCAACCTCATGGACAATGCGATAAAGTTCTCGAAAAATAAAGACGGCACGCAACAGAGTATCGACGTCTATTTCGAACGATTATCGGCGGGTTCCGGAAAGGAGCAGGTTCGATTTAGCGTGCGAGACTACGGGCCCGGTATCGACAAGGCCAATAGTGCGAAGATTTTCGATCTCTTTTATCGCGCCGGCAATGAAATGACCCGTACCACCCCTGGCACGGGTATTGGCCTAGCTTTGGTCAGCGAGTTAACCACGGCCATGGGTGGGCGTTTGGAGCTCGTCAATCACAAGCCGGGCGCTGAGTTTTGTATCGACTTGCAGGCTAAAAGCTAAGTATTGCTTAAAATCGGCAAGGTAAAAGCGAGCTTTATATCTTGGGTTTCTCACTTAGCCCTACTGCCGTCAATATTAGTTCGGGATACCTGCACTAAAAGGACGGCAGAGTAAGGTCTCAAAGACTCCAGTTTTCTAGGTAAACTTGTAACAGTTCGATCAATGTGCCGTCGGGGTCACGACAAACTGCAATATCGGCAAGGCTGCCATCATCGCGCTGTGGACGCGAAATAAACTCGATTCCCTGCGCTCTTAATTGTTCATAGTCCTGCTTGAGGTTTTGAGACCCTAGGCAAATCCTCACCAAGCCAAGGTCGGAATTCGTAAGTGGGCTGCGTTGCTCTGCGCCATCAAACTCGGTGAGATCCAGCTTAGGAAAACCATCGTTCAATTGCATTATGCAAGCACGACCACGGGTGTTTTCCGCGACACCCAAGGCGCAAGCACTGGATTTAGGAAGAGCTGCAGACGCCTTTTTTGCGCTTAAGCCAAGATAGGGGATTGCCGGAATAAATTGCTGAAAGCCGAGTTTTTCATAGAACGCAATTGATTGTTCTAGATTGCTGACATTAACGTTAATATGGCCCCAGCCAAATTTCGGTGCTCGATCGCTCATTTATTATAATCCGTTTAATTTCAGGTTCTAAGTGTAAGTGTAGGTGTAGGTGTAGTGAACGTGCCTTGGCTGCTAATCTACACCAATCAATGCCCAGCAGGCAATGATGCTAAACGTTGGCGGAGCGCTGAATATTTTGGGGCTTTCTGAGCCTGTCATTAATCGATAAAATGAATCTCCTCTTGGCGAGGGAAGTTAGATTCCCAGTCAAAGATTTTTTCGCGTACCGTCCAGAACTTATGAGATTTACGGGCCACAATAAACCTAGGTTTTGCAAAAAGTTTAATGCACAAATAAACCTGTTCTAAGGATTGCACATCAAACCTTGGCCCAGGGTTTCTAATGTGTGCTCGAACAAAGTTATAATAAAATCCTTGCCTCTGGGAATAGGTATCGAAGTAAAAGTATTCACTCAGATGCTCCCCGTCGATATCATAATATCGAACCTCTAATCTCGAATTTCCTTTTTTGTCGGTATTCTTCTCAAAGGTCATTGAATCACAGCGGAGAATGTGAGCGTCTTTCAGGCTCATGGCTTCTTTTAATACGGTATCCGGGTCAACCAATATCTCATTGCAGGTTGAGCAGTAACGCCTTGATATATCGTTTTCACACTGGCACGAGGGGCAGCGTTTAAAGCGGAAGAGGTAAGCGCAGTTTACTATCTCTTGAGTGTCGATATCCTCATGGGCGCCAAGACATTTTCTACCGTAGTGTTCGACAACAACGTCACCGAGCTTGATGCCCCAAAATACATTGTCGTGACCGCATTGAGGGCAGATGACATCCACTGCTTCACTGTCAGAATTTGGCTTTTTCTCTCCAATCTCGGGTGAAAATATATCGTGCCCCAGGCCGGTATAATCCAAAATTAGGCAATCTATTTTCTTCTCATGGAGGCGCAAGCCTCTACCTACAATTTGCTGGTAGAGTGAAACAGAATCCGTCGGTCGAAGAATAGCGATCAAGTCTACGTGGGGTGCATCAAAGCCCGTGGTGAGAACTGATACGTTCACCAAATACTTTACTTCCTGAGCTTTAAACCGCGCAATAATGTGGTCCCGTTGAGCTATGGGTGTTTCACCGGTTACCAGTAGAGCTTCACCAGTAGGTAAACACTCAAGGACTTCTTTCGCATGTCGCACGGTGGAGGTAAACAACATAACCCCCATTCGGTCTTTCGACAATTCTACAATGTGAGCGACGATGGAGGGCGTAATTCTACTTTGGTCCTGTAGGATGCTCTCAACATCAGGCGTCGCGTACTTGCCATCTTTGCCTAGCTCTAAAGTAGAGAAGTCGTAGCACGCAACAGGAGAGTCAATGAGAACGGGAGAGGTTAAATACTCATGACGAATCATATAGCTCAAGGGCAATTCATAGATGCAGTGGGAAAAGAAGCGTTCTTTGTCGGTTCGCAGCAAGCCCTTCATGTGGTATTGATAGATCCAGCCCAAACCTAGGCGATAGGGCGTTGCCGTGAGCCCGAGTATGCAAATGCCCTCGTTCATTTTCTGCAGGTTTGAGAGCACATGTTGATACTGACTCGAGGCTTCTAAGGACACTCGATGACATTCATCGATGATAAGTAATGAAAAATCTTTGAAGAAATCATCGTCCGATCGAGCGATGGATTGAATACTGCCAAATATCACTTTTTGCGAAAAATCTTTGCGGCCAAGGCCTGCAGAATAAATACCGGATTCTAGTCCGTAGCTCGAAAACTTGTCATGATTTTGCTCGACGAGTTCTTTAACGTGAGCGAGAACTAAAACCCGGCCATTGGCGATTCTCGCAAGCTCAGCGATCACCAACGACTTTCCGGCACCGGTAGGCAACACAATGCAAGCCGGGCTTGTATGTGTGCGGAAATAGCGAACCGTGGCGTCGACGGCTTCTTGTTGGTATGGCCTAAGTGTGTACATGGCGCCAAGAGTATCAAAAATACTTGCTCTGCTTCCAGCTTGCTCTGAATTTTTGTTAGCCTAGCCAATGCTGGCGAAAGCTTGCTTAGGGCATAAGCGACCTTACAGTGATTTCTGTGGGGTTCAGATTTACGGCGATGCGGATGTTAGCGCAGCGCCTCAGCGAGAGAGTTAACCTGCATATTGTCTGCAACCAATGTAGGATTGTCGGGTAAGTGTTCGAAAACTCGCCTGAGCCACGCTTTCACAATTGGGTGCCCTGCCGCACTTAAATGTTCTTCTAAGCCAAACATATAAGCCCAAACCAGTTGTGGAAAAATTGCGAAATCAAGCATTGTGGGTTGATCTAGTCCGCCCATATAAGGGCCATCACCAAGGTGCTCGAGGAGTTCCGAGAATATTCGAATTTGCATATCACCTTGGCTCTCGCTCAGGTCCATCTGTTTTGCCATGTGCTGAATGAAAGGTGCCTTACGAAGCTGTTCAGGCCATAGGTGCCGCACATTTTCTGGAAGTGGTGTATGTGCGCTTAGCAATGCGGCCAGACGCCATGCTCTGAATCGGAATTGAAGGCTAATGTCTCCTTCACCCATCGCGCCCCTGAAAATACTCGTCAAAAAGGTATCGCTTATCCAGCGATCAATTTCATCGATTTTGTCCTTATGCTTCAATGGATATAGCGGCTTTTCTGGAAAAAGTTCGTCCAGCCATCGAGCGTGATCGGAAGACTCGCGACGCCACTCGGGGCCTATTTCTAGAACGGGCACTTGGGTTCCCTTTGCATCTCCTAAGGTGGCGTGCGGATCGATCGGGTTGACGGGTATGTGAGTAAAATCAATCCCTTTATAGTAAAGGAAGCAGCCAGTTTTGCGTACGTAAGGGCTCGTACAGTAGCCGTAAAGTTTGATAGATTGCATCTTCTCTCCGATTATAGATTTAAGGCCGGCGTCGGTCTTTGATTACTGATACGTATAATATGCGTTATCATTTGGGTTTGTTATTCGGGTTTTATAGATATGTCGTTAGGCAAAGCTAAGTCCTTGTATTCACTAAGAAAGACACCCCTCCAAAACCGTTCTAAAGCCACTGTTGATGCTGTTTTAGAGGCAGGTGCTCGGCTTTTGTTGTCGGTAGGTTATGACAACGCCAGCACCAACAAAATAGCCGAACTGGCAGGAGTCAGTGTCGGTTCGCTCTATGAGTATTTCCCAGGAAAAGAGGCTATTTTTGCGGAGATTCGTCGTCGAGAAGACCTGCGTCATTTTAAGCTGCTGATGGCGGAGCCTGCTCCGGCAACATTGAGCGAGATGTTGAGTTTACAAACGTCAACCTACCTTAAGCTGGTCCGTACAAACCTAGATTTGCATGTGGCCTTAATTCGAGAGGTCCCACAATTTGTTATCGTTGATGCGGAGTCCAAAATCTTTTCCGAATATTTTCCGCGGTCCATCGATTTCTTGAGTGAGCATAGCCATAGCCTAAGACCCCAGTGCGAAATTCCCATCGTAGTGGAGCTTCTTACTCGCGTCTTGAGATCGACGATCAATGACTACGCCTTGCACGCGCCTGAACGCTTGCAAGACACGCTTGTCGCCAGCGAATTGCAGGATATGCTGAAGAAGTACCTATTGCTTTAATAGGGACATATGCGAGCGCTGCGCCTCAGGCTCGCTAAATATCTGGAACGAAGAGTTCATTGGGAGAAGGTATTATTCAGACCAATACCAGCTAGTTACGTTATAACGATATGTGTCTGAATGTTTTGTGTTCAACGACGCCACCCAGTGTTCAGAGCCCTTTGAAGAGGGGTCAAATAATACGCAACGGTTATACAGCGGTGGAATACTTGTAGATTCCTTATCCTCACCGATAAAAACTAGCTCACCTCCTGCATTGGTATCCCACTCCTTGTTTAAATACAGGAGCATGCAAACTTTTCTTCCAGGTGAGTCATCCGCATGTTGCTTAACGAAATCATCCGCGCCTAAGCGGAAATAATTAGTATTAATTTTGGGGTCGGCCACATTCATATCGGTTATTGACACCTTAAAAATTTGTGACAATAACGACATAAACTCATCTCCGCGCAGGAAAGACAAAAAATCTTGAGCTAAATCAGGGCTTTTAATAGCGGGGCTAGCAGTTTCTGCTTGCCAAACATCTCGCCGTACAAAGCGCTCATCAGTACTCGCGCTTTGCCACTGATCCCTATTGGCGTATAGAGCAGAATAAGTATGTTTCTGAGTTTTCCAATAGTGCGCCTCTTGCAGAATTTTCATGAGCTCGTCGAGTTTAGCTTCATTAAATAAGCCGTCTATTACGATATGCCTAGGAAAAGAGTTCACTAAAGCCTCTCGATGTGCGCGTATCGCCGAATCCCTTATTTGCTCGTCATTTAGCCACATCGATGCTTATCATTTCCCACTTCTTAGCCACAAGCGGCTGTCAAATTTCGTCGATGATAGCATGACTATTGCTTATCACCTTTTCTTCGTCTCGACCAATGCCGCTACTGTCAATAATAGTTACATCTTTGATACCCACAAAACCCAAGACATGATGAATGTAGTCAGAGACGAAATCCAAATCGCTGCCTAATTGTGTGCCACCGGAACTTAATATCACATAGGCTTTTTTATTTTCCAGCAAACCTTCAGGACCAGTGTCACCATAGCGGAAGGTGCGCTTGGCTCTGACGACTTGGTCGATCCAGGCTTTGAACGCAGCCGGCACATGGAAATTGTAAATGGGTAAGCCAATCACTAGCGTATTAGCGCCTTCTACTTCGCTGACTAGGGCGTCGGAATGGGAAAGTACCGATCTCTGTTCAGCTGTACGGGTGGTGATATCAGTGAAGTTGGCCTCTATCCAGGCTTCATTGACAAGAGGAATGCCATCCGCTAAATCCCGTACTTTAACCTCCGAGGGGGCCTGTCTTTTTAGCTGTGAGATTAGCCTTTCACTGAGAGAGCGACTGTAAGAGCCGGTTTTACGCATGCTGGCATCAATTCTTAATATTTGTTGTGTCATGCTCTTCTCTGGAGCTCTTCCCGTGTCTAAATTTGTCATATTAATGTCTCTTTTTGCTTTATAAGTGTGTTTAATGGATCAATATCCAAACCTGCATCCACTATAATTCTTGCGGATAATTGAAAAAACATAGATTATCGCAAATGACTTTTGCGATAATTAGAAATATAATGCTGAAATGAATGAGTTTAGCCAAATCAAAACCTTTGTAGCGTTGGTGGAGAGCCACTCCATTAGCAAGGCAGCCGAGAAACTGGGTGTTGCCGTCTCTGCCGTCAGTCGCCGTTTAAAAGAGTTAGAGTCTCACTTAGGGGTGCAGTTAATACAGCGCACGACACGAAAAATGCAGCTCACAGAGGCCGGAGAGAAATTTTATCAGCGCTGTGGCAGCCTGCTGGAAGATTTGGAGGCGGCTAAACAGGAGGCCAGCAATACCGCGACAAGCTTAAGTGGCACCTTAAAAATTGCTACGCCCCTAAGTTTTGGCGTGGCGCACCTTTCACCGGCCATTGCCGCGTTTATGCATTTGCACCCAGATATCAAAATAGATCTGGATATGAGCGATAGGCGCATAGATTTATTGGGAGAAGGGTTGGACTTGGCCATCCGCATTGGTACCTTGGAGGACTCCACACTAATGGCGCGCAAGCTCGCGTCAGTTCGCCATGTGGTTTGCGCCTCTCCTGATTTTTTAAACCGTTATGGCAGGCCCGATACACCGCGGGACTTGTCGGAGTTTCCGGCGCTTTGTTACGGTAACCTCAGTCAGCCCGATGTCTGGCATTATCGTGATAAGGATAATAGTTCTGGAAAGGTTAAGGTGCCTATGCGCATGCGCGCGACAAACGGCAATGCGCTGGTGGAAGCGGCTGTAGCGGGTTTGGGTGTAATATGTGAACCCAGTTTTATCGTCCATGGAGCCGTGGCGCGAGGCCTTCTAACGCCGGTTCTAAGGGAATATCAATGGTATGCAATGAACATCTATGCGGTGTATCCACAGACCAAACATGTGCCCGCGCGAGTTCGAGCTTTCATCGATTACCTAGCCTCAAACTTTGGCGGCACACCCTATTGGGAGCACTTTTTGATGGACAAAAATGATGACAAATAAATTTGGCTGCAATAAGCCACAGGCTCTCCCAAAGCTGTGGGTTAGAGCCATAGTGTTCAACAATATTTTATGTGACTAAAAATCACTTAGAAAACTTCAACGATCTGCGTTATTTTTTGCTGCGCCTTGCCCATTGCAGTATCTTTCTCGCCCATGTTGAGTGCTTCGGCATACACAAACTCAATGTTATCTAGACCAATGAAGCCAAGGGCGTCAATTAAGTAATTGGTTTGCGTATCCTTAGGCGTACCTTGATAAACACCACCGCGAGCGGCGGCCACAACAACCTTCTTAATATTTTTGATTAAACCCTCGGGGCCATTCTCAGAATATTGGAAGCTTACGCCTACTCTTGCTACATAATCGATCCAGGATTTAAGTGTTGAAGGAATACCAAAGTTATACATAGGCACGCCCAGAATCAGGTAGTCCACTGACTTCAGTTCGCCAATTAATTCGTTTGACAGCGTCAATGCCTGCTGCTGCTCAAAAGACAAGCTAGCGACATCTTCCGACATAAAAGCAGCCATTGTATCGCCGTTTAAATGCTCAATTGGGGCCCTGGAAAAATCCCGCTCTATAATCTCGATATCACCGAATTGCTGCTTCAACGCCGCAATGCTGTGATTAACCAATTTCGTGGATTCTCCTTGACCGGAAAAAATTGAACTCTTAATTACCAAGGCCTTAGCCATATTGTTGTCCTCTATAAATTTCGTGCGTGAAGCACTTTGGGTAGCAGGTGGCGCTAGCTTAAGGGAAAGTGATTGTTTGATATACGCCGATATATTAAAATCAGTTTTTCATTTACAACAACAAAATATCGGTTTCCGTTATGGCAAATGCAAAAGATCTGAATGATATGATGCTGTTTATGGCTGTCATCGACGCAGGCAGTTTTACCTTAGCGGCAGATCGCTTAAATATTCCTAAAGCTAATTTAAGCCGTAAAATTTCTCGTTTGGAGGCGCAGTTAGGCGTGACCTTATTGGAGCGTACAACCCGTTCACAGCACATCACTGAGACGGGCAAGCGCTATCTTGCGCACTGTCGACGTATTCACCAGGAAGTAGATTTAGCTGAAGCTTCTATTGCGCAAATACTGGACAAACTAGAAGGGCAGCTGCGTATAGGTGCTTCGGTTGGTATGGGCCATGACATTCTTAAGCCTGTATTGGGGCAGTTCATGCAGCAGCACCCCGATATCAATTTACAGCTGAATCTTATAAACCGTCGGGTTGATTTAATCGAAGAGGGATTTGACCTGTTAATTCGAATTGGCAAACTGGAAGATTCCCGCTTGATTGCCAAGCGTTTAGGTAGTATTTCTCGAAAAATTTATGTCAGCCCGGATTATTTATCACAGCAGGGTAGTATCAAATCGATTAAGAAACTGACTCAATGTGATTTCTTATTAATGAGCAGCGTCCATAGCGGGGGGCGATTTTCGTTGCAATCTGGAGACAAGCAGGAAGAAATCGCAGTAAGCCCCAAACTGCTTGTCGATGATTTTTTAATTCTGAAGCAAATGGCGATAGAGGGGCTGGGTGTAGCGATCATTCCTGATTATATGTGCGAGCAAGAAATGGCCAGTGGTAAATTAGTCCAAGTATTGCCGACGTGGGGCATGCCCAATGTGGATGTGTTTGCCCTATACCCTAAACACAGGCTCAAGATACCCAAGGTAAAAGCTTTTATGGACTTTATTGCATCAGTATTTACGCGGCGACTCGCCAATTGAATACAATTCGTTATTTTACCGTCATGAACCATTTTGGCGTAAAACCAAGTGGACAAGAGGTACAAGTACATAGGAGATGATCGGCACAATTATACCGACCACAACTACTACGTTTAGCCACTTGATTGTGGGCAAAAATTGTCCGACAAACTCCGGTATAAAGTACACCAAAGGCACTAGCGCGAAAAAGGTGATCAAAGCTATGATGTGCTTATTAGTCTGTTGATTAATTTTCATGCGTATGCCCTTATTAAGTTAGTGGGGATTATTGCTGGCGAATGATGAGCATGTGCAAGTTTTTGGTCGCGAATATCTTAACGTCCGTGCTGCGAATTAGATCACCCTCTTGAGCATTGTGCAGCTCACTATCTTCGTTGAATTCCGCTGCTCCGCTAATGATATAGTTTAATTGTTCTCCAGCTAAGGGCAGCCTATCTCCAGTCTTTAAGTGGGCTATTTCAATGACAGTTTGGCTATCAAAGGTGTCTGTTTGAGAATTATTGCCGCCATAAATGCGGGTGACGCCGTCTAATCTTGGTTGGTAAAATTTGTAGGATGCGGATTGTCCTTTTACTTCTGGTAATGCCCATACCTGAAGCATTCTATTCTTGCTGTCGTCTGGGTTTATTTCGTTGTGGCTAAAACCTTCGCCACCCGCTCGCTGTACTTGAACATCTCCTGCCACAAGATCCTTGCCGTGCTCCATTGAACCTTCATGACTGACACGCCCATCGATAATGATCGATATCACATCTATTTCGCTGTGTGGGTGCATACCAGATTCGCCATTGGGCTGATATTGAGCGTCAGCAAGGTAGACGAAGCTGCCTAGGCCTTCTGAAGTTTGCGGCTGTTTACGTTCACCGAACACTCGGCTATCGGTCACAAGGCGCGTTTCCTGAATCCCGGCAAAACCGCCTAGTGCTAGTGAATCTCTGGATAGTATTTGCATAATGAGCCCCTTTTTGTGTAGTTGATGGAGTTATCTTAGGGGATCTTGTTTGTTTGATAAATGGCCGTAAGTAGAAATGATTATTTCAAATGCAACAACAATAACCAGAGCTCAGGAAATTTAGGGTCAGTGTAAAAACTGTATTATTGTCGTTTAATAGGGCGTGGCGCTTTACGTCTCACTGCAAAGCCGGGGAGCTTATAATTAATGGCCGACATGATCACCGATAGAAGTGGAAATATATTTAAAGAGCTTATCCCAGCGACAAAAATCCGTGATCTCACGAGTCAGTACCTGCCCCTAACGGTCAGCCTTATGATATCCCAAGCTGAAGATGGGTGCGTACTTGTCTACAACCGGTTCAAGAGGCATTGGGAGCTTCCCGGAGGTTTCATTGATGAAGGTGAATCGCCTGAAGAAGCTGCCGTGCGAGAAATGCAGGAAGAGACGGGACATCTTGTTTCTGAAACTCGATTTTTCGGGATTATGAAGTTTTATACGGCCAGTAGAGGGCGGGATGAGTACGCTGCTGTATATTTGGCGAAATATAGTGACGCTCAAAAGTTTATACCGAGCCCGGAAACAAGTGACTTAATTATTTATGGAGATAGATCTCAAATAGAAGGGCACATCAGTGAACTTGATATAGCTTTATTGGAGATGCTTAACAAGGAATAGTGGAGCCGTTTAAAATATGGAATATAAATGCGTTGCTATTCTCTGCAGCGCGCGACAGTTATGAATAAGCTGTTAGGTAAGTTAGATTACTATTATCCCCTATACCTCGAAAGGAATGAAATGTTTATAGTTTCGCTAAATTATATATCGAGTCTTGAAGAAATTGATAAATTTGTAGAAGAACATATTGTGTACCTTAATGAACAATACTCACACGGTAACTTTATAGTATCAGGTCGGAAAGAACCAAGAACAGGCGGCATTATTCTGTCAGCGCTAGGGTCTAAACAGGAGCTAGAATCGATTTTGAAGAGTGACCCATTTTATCGCGAGCGGCTAGCCGAATTCGAAATAATTGAGTTCATCCCAACTAAGTCGGCACCTGAATTAAACTTCTTAATTGATGTGTAACTAAAACCGCTTCCGATGGCAAGAGCCTGAGCTTTCATAAAAACACTTGCAAATATGAAGCTAAATGACTAGGATTTAACTTCTTATTTACAAGTGAACTGCGGAGTTAGTTACCCCTTGAAATTATCAGGAGTGGAGTATCAGGCGCCGCTAAGTAAATTTCTAAAAAAGGAGAAAAAATGAAATTATACGCCATTGTGGGTTCCCCCAATTCTCGCAAAGTACTGGCCGTTGCCCAGCATACCGGTATTGATGTGGATATTGAGTACCTCGACCTTTATGCAGGTGACACCCAGAAACCGACCTATAAAGCTTTAAACCCAAATACAATGGTGCCGACATTGATTGATGGGGAGTTAAAGTTGTGGGAGTCAAACGCGATCAATCAATACCTTGCCGACAAATCCGAGAACGAAAGTCTATTTCCCCGAGATTTGGCGCAGAGGGCTGACATTGTTCGATGGCAATCTTGGGAACTGGCCCATTTTAATCAGGCTTTCGGAACCTTAGCCTTTGAGTCAGTCGCTAAACCCAATTTTATGAACCTGCAAGGAAACGATGCTGTTATAAACTGGGCGAAAGAACAGTTAGGTAGATTTGCCTCTGTTCTCAATGAACATATGCGAGGAAGGTCCTATGTAGTGGGGGAGGCACTAACGATTGCTGATTATTCACTGATTCATGTAGAGTTCTTTAAGGAAATGATTCCATTTGATTGGACGGTTTTCCCGCACCTCAACAGCTATTTTGATCGCATCCGTCAAACGCCCTATTGGGCAGCAACGGCGCCAGCGAGCTCCGAAGCTATTGGGAGAATACCTGAGGCCCAACTCGCTTCCGAATGATGGCGATATTAACTTGGCTCAGCTCACCCTATCCAGCATCGATAGGGTATTAAGCACGCAATGAGCGAAAATAAGAGGCCATAAATTTCTGCCAAAGACAACATAGCCAATGCCCATCGCTAGACCAATAAGGCCGACGGTGATAGATCGCTCAGAAAAATCGTTCGAATGTCGAAAGCCGAAAATCATTGCTTGGGCTATCACCGCGAGCATTGTGGCAAACAAAGTATTGGAAAAGGCTCTTTCTATCCAGTTTATTAGAAATCCTCGATCTAGAATTTCTTCAAGCATTGACTGCAGCCAAATAAATGGAATGATGGAAAAAAATAATATCCAGTTACCCTGAAGATCACCAAACTTGGAAGCGGCTTTCTTGTTCGAATGGTCAGACGCAATTTCTAAGCCCAGTTGATCTTTGAGGGTCTGGAACAAGACAATAGAACTAACGGCGAAGCCTAGGATGAAAATAGTTCCTATAAATGCGGTTTTGTAACTTTTCGGTGTTCCTATGCCGATGTCTTTCCAGGAAACACCTCTCGCATGCATTCTCCAGCTTGCGACAGCTAAAGTAGTGAATGACCAAAATAAGCCGTTGGTAATAAACCCTACTTCGGAGAAATAAATTTCCCTTACTAAAAACATTGCTGAAATATAGAGAAGTAGATCGAGCAGAAATACATAGGGTGATGGCTGATTTAGATTGTATATTGGTGATTTTATTCTATTTATTATATGCAAGAGACGACTCGCCAAAATTGTCTAAAATAGGACTTGCTAGAGTATAATAAAATACTAAGCTGTCAAGTGTGGGCAACAAGCTTCAATTGCCAGGATGCCGCTGCTGGGTTATCTTCGCAATCCATGCGGTTTCTTAGTGGCTGTGAATTCATCGATGCACAAGAGGCTTGGCTTTGAGAATCACGAGAAGCGAGAAATGCCAAATCCGCAATGGCTAAAAAACCAAAGCGGCTGACTGTTAGCGCGGTGGTTGATATAATCCTCATGAATTGTCAACATGATTCTACTTAGGGAGGATCATCGAGGGAAAACGGTGGCAGCACATCGTATAAATTCGCGGTTTTAACCCAGTGTTCGGTGTAATAATGAAAAATCTAGTGTCCTTTTTAAATCAATTCAGCCCTTTGTCAGAGCACACGTTGGCACTATTAGAGCCCGCTTTTGTTTCTGGCGAATTAAAAAAAGGTGACTATTTTATACGCGAAGGCGAGTATGCCAACGAAATCGCCTTTCTTGAACTGGGTGCTGTCAGGGCATTTTATATAAATAATCAAGGAAGAGAATACAATAAAACGTTTTTTACTGCTCCAGCGATTATTGGTTCGTATGCATCTCTTATTAGTGGAGAAAAAAACAGGCTGCCACAGCAAGCATTAAGTGATTGTGTGGTTTGGCGACTTAGGTTTGATGTTATTGAACGTTTGTCTGAAACTAATTTCGAGTTAGAGCGATTGCGAAGAAAAATTGCAGAACAATTTTTTGTATGGGGTGAGAAGAAGCAGCTTGAAATGGCTTTATTGGAGGCCAAAGATCGCTATCTAATTTTCAAGGATGAGCATCCAGGGCTTGAAGATACTATCCCTCAGTATCATATTGCTTCTTATTTGGGTATCAGCCCAACTCAGCTCAGTCGAATCCGACAAAAACTGAGCTAAATTTCTTCAAATATTTACATATGTAAATGCCTTTGACTGTAAAAGTCGCCATTCTGTGTGCCAATTTACTCCATAGGCACAAGATCATGAAATCTTCTCCGTTTACCAAGCTATTTCTGTTTGCTTCGCTCTGGAATCTAGCTGGCGCAGTATTTGGTTTTTTTAATACCTCGTTTACATTCGAATTGATTTTTAATCGAGAACTAACAGATCCACTACTGTTTGCGGTGTACAAAGGCGCGTGGGGAACCACTCTGACCTATTTTGTCGGCTATCTACTCGTATCCTATAATCCGGAAAAACACTATGGCATTGTAGTGACCGGCGGGATCGGAAAACTCGGATTTATTGTTACCCTGTTGCAACTTTACTTCGCCGGGATAGCGGGGCCTATAATTTTTGTTGTTGTTATTGGCGATGCGGTCTTTTTAGCTCTGTTTGCGTATTATTTTTTTCAGCTCTACAAAGGGGCTACGATGTATGCTGAGCAACTGGAGGGGTAGCGGTGAGGTTTCTCTGGCTTCAGATTGCAGTCTTACTAAGCCCTCCAGTATTAGGGCAAGAAATATGGCAACTGGTGAAGAGTGGGCCTAAGGTCTCCGTCTACACCAGGCAGGAAGCCGGTAGCGAATATAAATCGTTCAAAGCGGTAGGGCTTGTACGGTCTATCCCCGAGGAGGTTCTGAAAGTTCTTGACGATATTGATCACTACCGGCATTGGTTTGCTTTTTCAAAATCAGTGCGGCTCCTAAAAAGAAGGCAAAACGAACAATATGTCTACATGGAGACAAGCTTTCCTTGGCCCTTTCGAAACGAAGATATGATATATAAAATATCTACGACTAAAAGTAACAATGGCGAGACAAGGCTCGTTCTAGATGGGTGTTCGAATTTCATTCCGCCCATAGATGGCATCCAAAGGATGGGCAATGCTAGGGGGTACATATTGTTACAGGCCGACAAAGAATTTACCTTGATTACCTATGTCATGCATGCCGAATCTGGCGGCAATATACCACCATGGCTGGCGAATGCCTACATTCATTTGCTGCCTTTTCAAACACTCAAAAATTTAATAGAAGTGGTGGAGGCGTAAATACGATTTCTGAAAGATCTTGCCCTAGAACTTACTAAATAAGTTTGCGTAGGCAGCCTCAACCTTCGGTAGCGCCCATTCATAGCGTTTGTGTAGATAGCTGTGCAAAGGAATGTTGATTTCGTTTTGCGTGCACACAGTCAGGCTGGTGGGGTAATCCTTATGAACGCGGTCTAAGCGGTTCTTCATCCAGTATGTTACCTTGCTGCGTTGTGCGGATATCATACGAAATGCGCTCTCTTCTGTAGGGGCCCATGTAATACTCTTAAACTCCGGAACAATGACCCCCTCGAATGCGGGTATGCCTTCAACGCCGATAATCGTTAGATCTTTTCCTGGTAAAATGCAATTTTCTTTTGCCGCACTGGAAGTTATTCGTGACCACTGTAAGTCTATGACTTTGGGGTTTATCTTTCTCAGCTGCGAGTAGTTTTCAACTACTTCTGCGTGTCGTATGATGTCGAGTGCGAAGCTACCGTGTTGAAGTAGCTTTAGCGCCCTATTGCCCGGCATGACTTTTAACTTAGCATCTAATCCCTGCTCTCGCAGGGCTTTAACGATCCGTTCTGCCAGCCCTGGCATATTGTTATACGCCGTGTTTCCTATGGTCACTGGAAACTCATTAGCGTGAAGCTGAGCTACAAAAAGCCAGGGCACTAAGTATTTAATGATCGAGGACATAAACGTTGTTCCATTTGGGCGGATCGCCATTTTCCGGCTAATTGTGGTGCATAGTAGGTATGAAGTATAGTGCGGGTGTGCTTTTTTGACTGAAGCCTAGTTTGACAGCTGATTGTGGCATATTTTAACCCAATAAAATGGCTAAATGGTCGACATGAGTGGCAAGTCGCCCGAAAGGGCCGTTCATCGTCTATTGCGGTAAGCCGGATCGTCTGGCTGGGAAACTTAAAGGCGCTGCTTCATCGGGTCAGATTTCTACCCTTGTACTTAAGTCTTAAACTGAATAGCAAAGCGATTTAACTCGGGACCAATATCAGGCCATGATAGAAATACAAAAAACATTTAGGCAGCTGCAGGATTCAAGCAGAGCAATCAGTAATCTAAAATTCTTCAAAACTGCCAAAGGTGAATACGGTTACGGCGACTTATTTCTTGGCATTAGAATGCCACTGATTCGGCAGTTGGCCAAAGACAATATTGGACTTTCTTTAGGAAATACGAAAACTCTAATTAAATCCAAATACCATGAAGAACGCATGCTTGGGCTGATCATCCTAGTGAATAAGTATGCCAAGTGCAGTCAGGATGACAAGAGAGAAAAACTCTATCAGGTTTATATCAGCCATTTTAAATATATCAATAATTGGGATCTGGTTGATGTCACCTGCCCACATATCGTCGGTAAACATCTAATCGATAGAGATCGGGCAATTTTATACCAATGGGCCCAATCTGATGATCTATGGACTAAAAGAATCTCCATGATCACCAACTGGTGGTTTGTCAGAAAAGGCGATTTACAAGACGTCTTTCAAATCGCTGAACTGCTGCTAGGTGATGAACATGACTTAATTCATAAAGCGGTAGGATGGATGTTGAGAGAAGCTGGGAAAAAAGACATGAAACGGACTGAGATCTTTATGACGCAGTATTATCGAGCCATGCCCAGAACCATGCTTCGGTACGCCATAGAGCAATACCCTGAGACGAAGCGGCAAAAATACCTAAAAGGGAAAATTTAACACTATAACTTGTAGTACATCGGATGTACTTAAATATGGCTCGGCTATTGTTATTTCGAAAACCAATTAAGAGAGACTCGCGTCTACTATTATTGCCTCAGAGAAGGCCATGAACTTCTCTTGTTCGTTACCGTGAGAAATTGATTATAGGGGCCCAGTTCTCAGCCCATGTGTAATTGGAGCTTTCCTCCATGGCCTCTAACGATGCTGTCAAGAATTCAATGAACACCCTGACTTTGGCTGGCAAAAAATCACGCTTTGGATAAATGGCAAACACGCCGCTGTCGGCTTGTGGGGGTCTAAAGTAAGGATAAAGTGAAACTAGAGCACCACTATTCAAGCCTGTTTTGGCAAGGAAGTGGGGTAATTGGGCGAAACCCAGCCCATCAGTACACATATACGCCATCGCTTCGCCATCATCGGTGATATGGCTCCGCTCTAAATCATAGGGGACATATTCACCTTTATCATTGGGTAAAAATATCGGTTGTAGTTGCTGTGTCTCTTTCACACGAAAACCAATCCACTGATGCTGCTGAAAATCTTTGCCCCAAGATGGTGTGCCGTATTCATCTAGATATTCCGGCGATGCGCAGACAAGAAAGTCCATCGGGCTGAGGCGTCGAGCCACTAGTCGGCTGTCTTTGACGTAACCTGTACGCAGGGCAACATCAATGTTGTTCTCAATAATATCTACGTGCAAATCATTGATCTGAAGCTCTAGCTTGATGGCTGGATATTGTTGGCAGAATGCCCGCAATAAGGGTCGTAGGTAAAGGTGGCCGTAGCAGACAGCGGAACTAATTCGCAGGGTCCCGCTGGGGGAGTCATTTAAATGCCTCAACTCGTTTTCGCGGGAGGAGAGCTCTTGAACCATCTTGCGTACGGTGTCGGCGTAGAGTTTTCCTGCTTCAGTAATCTGTAGCTGTCGAGTCGAGCGTTGAAAAAGGGTCAAGCTCAACTGAGCTTCTAGACGACCGATAGCTTTGCTGACCGTAGATGGATCTGTACTACAAGCTCTAGCTGCGGCCGCGAAGCTGCCACCATCATAAGTCGCCAAGAATATCTCTAAAGATCGAAGTTTGTCCATTCGCTGAGTATATCAAAGAAAACATGAATAATATTCACGACTCTTAGGGAAAAGGGCCTATATATCTTTTGTTCTCACCATCTTAAAGTCCAAGCTAATGAACTTCGCGATTAACAAACGGATAACAAACTCTTGTTGAAAAAAATCACCGCCAATAGTCTTCTTGCTTACTTTTACCTAGCTTTTATAGCTATGGCAGGAGGTATCGGTTTCAGTGATGCTGAGGCGGGGCAGCTTGTTTCGTTCAATGGCTATGGCGGTCTGGTGGGAAGTATCGCTGGGATTTTTATAGTGGGCCAAATTCGCTGGCGCCTCGCAATGTTTACTTTTTTTCCCACACTCGAAGTCTTACTCCGCGTGTATGCAGTTTTTTCCTCCGTAGGTTTAGCATCTGGGCCGTTGCTAGCGTCTAGTCTGATAGACAGAGGCAATTTTTCGATGATGTTGTAAGTCTGTGCCATGATTTTCCTGTTGAGCTTTTTCCTACAATTTGAGCCTATGCACGCACAGGAAAAGAACGGACGGCTTTGTAGATGTCGCAATAAAAACCCCAGAGGCCTTTCGAATTGGCCTCCATTTGTTACAAGTCTCCCACTTAATTCTCTCGGAATAATGTCCGTTTCCTAGAGGGTGAAATCAATAATTTCACGAGGTAATAATGATTCGATATATGTTCAACAAAATGTTATTGGCGGTGAGAAATCGCTACGATTACGATGTTCGTTATCAGCAGGATATTCTGGAGGCAGATCTAGGCGCGTTTTTGAAGTTGATGGCGTTTCAGGTCATGTCATCTCATTCAGGTGATTTGCCCGCAGGCCCGCTGTTCGCTGCCAGAATACGGGCAATTATTTGGGAAGATTGCGGTCCGTGTACACAGTTGATCGTTAATATGGCTTTAGAAGCGAAAGTGAGTCCAGATATTGTGCGCGCGATTATTGATAAGGACCTGGGCAGCCTTCCCGAGGACATTGCATTGGTCGTGCAGTTTGCCGAGCATGTATTGGCGCACAACCCTGAGGCCGATGACTTACGTAAAAAAATATTAGTCTTATGGGGCGCTAAAGGACTCATTGCTATTGCTTATGGCATCAGCTCTTCTCGGGTTTATCCCGCGCTGAAATATACCTTAGGATACGGTAAGGCCTGTAGTCGAATCGTGGTCAACAATTTGTCTCTGGCGCCAACAAATAGACATTTGGTATAAAATTTGAGGCGAACTGGTCGATATACTTTCCTGATTATAATTTTAAAAAAGGGTTTGCAATGAACATTGGCTCAACTCTATTGCCATTGGAGAATCTTCTTTCGTCCCGTACAAGCCGCCTAGAAAGCCCAGCAAAGCTTCCCGAAGGCACTTGGGCCGGTTCCGTCTTGGGCTATGACGATCCCGCTCAGTCGGTTGTTCTCGGTATGGTGGACAAGGTAATTGCTCTGACGGAAAATTATAATTTCAGTGATGAGCAGCTAAAAGTAATGGCAAACGACCTTAAAGGCCTTGGCAGTACTCATCAGCGAGCGCATATCGAAATTACCCACACGGGCTTGAATACCTTATTCGGCGGCCTCAGCGAATTTCCACAAGACTTGAGCGAAGATACAGCTCCTTTGGACGCCATTGATAACCTGCGCTCAGACTACAATGCCAGAGAGTTGGTGGCCCGATCAGGCATGGGCGAAAGGCACATCGCGTCTAACGATCGAACTTCTGACTAAAGATGTATAGCTTAATCAGGGTGACGCGGACAGGGTCGGCCGACTCGCGGCTAAATTCAACCATATGGATGCTGATCAGCTTGATGGCTTAATTGACGATTTAAATACATTGGGTAAATGTAGTGAAGCCCTGATTGAACGCTCTCACGCTCTACTTACTGAGGATTTTCAGAATTTACTGAATCGTATAGACTCGATTTCTAAAAGTGATGATATAGATGACTTGCTCGAGATTGATGCGAAATTACCAGCAGAGCTCAAAGGCAGGTTTTGGCAAGCTGCAGAGCTAAGTGGGGAGAGCATTGACACATTTGTTCAGAGCCTTGGGGAGATTGATTTGAGAGGGCAGCAGCTCTTAGTCGAATATATTGCTTCTCTGGCGGATACGGCAAAAGAAACCGCCATTTGTAAATTGACCGGAAATTGTTGCCTAATAAACACCATAAATAGGGTCACATAAATAGGGGCAGACCCTATTTATCCAGAGAGCTAAAGACACTGACTAGGCATCGACTGTGATAACTTCGCTGCCTGGAGCTCCGAAAGGCAGTAAGGGAATTTCCTTATTTATCGTGCCGAAGTTTCATGTCGGTGAAGACGGCAGCCTGGGCGAACGCAACAGTGTTGTCTGTGGCTCGATTGAACAAAAGATGGGTTTGCATGCTAGCCCTACCTGTGAGATGAATTTCGACGGTGCAAGAGCTTATCTCTTGGAACCTGAAAATCGTGGCCTCAATTACATGTTTACCTTCATGAATGCTATGCGTTTGGGCACATCAGCGCAGGGAGTGCTGCACTCTAAGCTTGCGTTACAAAAATCGCAGCAATACACTCGCGAGCGTTTGCAAATGCGCGCCCCTCCGGAGTGAAAAATACGGTAGGCGAAGCTGACCCCATTATTGTTCACCCGGACGTTCGGCGTATGCTACTGACCACTTCTATTTACAGCGGCTGCTACCCCGTGCAGCTGCGCACAAAGTTTCGGCCTTAGCAGGTGCGGAATCACCGATGGCCATTGCGGATAACGGTTTTAATTTTTAGCGCTTTCTTCTTTTTTAATTTCAAGCTCTGTCAGGTGCTACATTCGGCGTACATAAACTATGCCCATGCGGGGCTGCACAGCAAGGCGAATGAGCTAATAAGGCCCACACTCCAGACAATGGAGCGCAATGTCGCTATATCTTTCAGATAACAATAGATATACGCAAGCCTTGCGACAATATAGGCAATGGCAAAATAGTCTACGAGATTTGATCCCGTGTCAGTAGTTGTTGCGATGATTATACCTGCGGCGAAAAGTGGGAAACTTTCAATTTGATTTTGGTGGGCGGCCAAGGCACGTTTACCCCAACCCTCTAAGGCAATCTGCTGTTCACGGGGGTTATTATTGTCGTAGCCTTTCGCACTCTTAAGCTGCGCATGAGCCAATGGTATCTTAGACAAAACGTGAAGTAATCCGGCTAGAAAAAGACACCATAATGCTATAGACATAGTTTAACTCCGCAATAAATATGAGGTGGTTTTTAAGGGTATATTAAGCCGAATATCCATCGACTTTCAGATAAGCAGGCCAATACCTTTGCTTATGGAATTTGTACACTCTATCAAATCTAGATAATTATCACACTGCGGATATTGAGGATTTAAAAGCCATGCGCTTACCGGGGCATTTACTCAGGCAGATCTCTTGTCTATTTCTAGGCCAGTTTCTTCCGTTAGTTCTATAGAGTGCAGTTCAATGCTTGTGGTGCGGCTTATCATTTCAGATAGTCGCTGCGTGAAAGCTTGACACTCTTCTGATTCTACATAGGTGTGGAGTTCTCTGCGCCTCGGCCAGCGCCCGAAGAACATATAGTCTCCAGGGTGTTCTAGATCCTCTAGGAGCTGGGACGACAGGCACCCACAGGATTCCATTGCATAGGTGATCTGTTCAGAAGAGAGCTCCAGAAACTCTTCTTTATACTGGTTTTCGATTTGAATATCACAGGTAAGAATAAACATATTCGCATTCCGTGCTGTCGCCCTCTCCTCTACTAAAGCAAATTAAGTGGTTTTCCGTGGGGCGTTGCAGGTCATTGACAGAGCTTAAGCTTACAGCGGAAAGGCCCATCAAGATTCACCCATAGGGGTGAATCTTGATGCTTATAAATACCAAAATGTGTTATGAACTGCCTTTGTCAGCTGAAGCCGTACGTAAAGCGAGCACTGATTGCACACTAAAGGGTTTTGAGGTGCTGAGTGCGCTAAATGCGAATCGCCCGCTATACGACAGAATGTCTCAGGTTGGTTTTAAAGGTTTGCCAGAAGCAAAGGCATTCACCGTCAAATATTGGAAACAACAGTTTCGAGAGTCGGGGATTGGTAAAGATCTAACGACTCGTGAACAGATACAGACACTCAATGATGAGATTAGTCAAATTGGCACAGAGTTTAATCAGAATATTACGGATGCAGTAGAGTCAATTCAGGTCAAGCAAGAGCGATTGGCCGGTGTGCCAGATGACTATTTAACCGCGCATCCTGCCAACAGCGAGGGTTTGGTAACCATTACCACCTCGTATTCGGATATCTCACCTGTCACTAAATATGCGCACGATAGGGAGCTACGCAAACAACTTACTCTAATGAGCATGAACCGAGCAGCAAAAGAAAACCCAGCCGTGTTGTTAGACCTCTTAGCTAAACGTTATGAGTTAGCAAATGTGCTTGGGAATAATAATTTCGCCGAACTGAACCTACTAGGCGCGATGGTGAAGACTACTGAAAATGTCGCTCAATTTACGGCGAAGTTGAACGATGCAATTAAACAACCTTTGAAAAAATAGAATGCGCGCTTACTTAAACAAATGCAGGCTATTGATGCCGCTGCCAAACAGGTAAATAGCTGGGATGTTTCTTACTTATCTAATGTTGTGCGCGAGAAAGACTATCAACTGGATGCCAAGCTAGTCCGCGAGTATTTTGACTACGATAAAGTACGCGATGGAATCATTGGTCGATTCTATTTTGACTCACATCCACGTGAAGGGAAATATACTCATGCGGAGCAGTTAGGGGTCAAGCTTGGCAAGAGGGGTGTATCAAAACCTAGCGCGGCCTTGGTGATGAATTTTCCGAAAGGATTGATGGAGCATGGTCAGGTAGAGACGTTTCTACATGAATTTGGCCATTTGATGCACTTCATATTTTCTGGCCAAAACGACATTGGTCACAGTGTTTTTCAGGAAGAGTTCGATTTTGGTGAAGCACCGTCAATCATGCTCGAAGAATGGGTTTGGGATTATGACACTTTGAGTCATTTTGCGACTAACAGCGACGGGGAGGTTATCCCAAAAAAATTGGTTCAGAAAATGAACGCTGCCCGTCACTTTGGCCGGGCCATAGAAGAAGCTCGCAATAATACCTACACGGCCTTTGCGTTCGATATTTATAATCAAAACCCGAAGGGTTTGGATCTAGAGACTTTTGAAACAAATGTATTTGAGCGATATTCTCCTTATGGTTATATCGAAGGTACACGTGATTATGCCTCGTTTGGACACCTCTACGGTTATGGCGCTAAGTACTATACCTATCAATGGTCAGATTCAATCGCAGAGGAGTTATTATCTCGATTTAAAAAAGAAGGCTTGCGAAATACCAAAACGGCACGAGACTATCGTGAGAGGATTTTGGCTAAAACCGGAACTAAGCCGGCGGCTGAATTAGTTAAAGATTTCTTGGGGCGAGATTTCACAATTAATGCTTTTGTAGAGAAGTTAAGCCGAGGCGAATAGTGATGCCAAGTTCCAAGTTCATATGATTTCGGGTCAGGGGCAGACTAGGGAGCCAAATTTCTTCGCTAGTCGCTTTGTGTCAACAGCAGTCATTAACTTCCTTTTATGTATTTGGCCTAGTGCAACACATTATTTGAATGAGATGTTTTATACGTCTAGTAACTGTGTGAATTTGTCTCTGAGAATGTCACGCAGTAGCAATACGGCAGGGGTGATTTGTTCACGAGTAGGGCTCATAAGGTTTAAATCAACACTGGGTGAATGATACTCGGGGAGTACCCTAACTACTCTGCCAAGACGAAGATCTTCCGTCATGTCAAGTCGAGATTTATACGCGACACCTTTCCCGGCAATGGCCCAGAGCCGAACAGCATCGCCATCATTGGAGCAGCGATTACTTTCGACGGTTATTTTTATTTTTTCGTTGCCATGTCTTTTGTTGTTGGTGGGAATAAACTCCCATTGATTGTCTGTGCGGCCATTAAGCTGAAAAAACAAACAATTATGTTTCAGTAAATCATAGGGCGTTGCCGGAATGCCAAAGGTAGCGAGGTAGCTTGGCGAGGCACATAACACCCTATCTATCGTGGCCAGCTTAAACGCAACCATGGAAGAGTCGTTCTGGTTGCCATAACGAATAGCCAAGTCGACTCGATCTTGATAGAAATCGGCGATAGAGTCACCCAACAATAAGCTGATGGATAAATTAGGGTGAAGCTCCATAATGTCGTCAATGAAGCCTAAAAGTAGGTTGCGGCCAAGATCAGAAGGAGCAGAAATCCGTAGTTCACCGGTAACTTTGCCTTCTAGTGCCTGAATCGATGCTTTACCTGCATCCAGATTCGTCAGCGCTTTACGGCAATACACCAAAAATCGCTCGCCCTCAGCGGTAATACGAAGCTGGCGGGTCGAACGTATAAACAACTGCACCTCAAGCTGTTTTTCTAAGCGTTTAAGGCCCGCACTCGCGGCGGCTGTCGTCATTTCAAGCTGCTCGGCTGCTCGGGTAATACTGCCGCTATCGGCTGTGCGGATAAAAAGAGCAAGGTCTTTAGTGTTCATTGTCAAATTTTTTTTGATTATATTTCATTAATTGCACGGTTCATAGCATACATTAACTCGTCAATAATAGCCTCACTGATTTAAACGGCACGTTGCTACTCAAATTCATAGCGACTAAGACGCGGCACTTAACACTCAGAGAACAGAGAGAACTATAGTATGAAAGCCATCGGTTATTTACAGCCCCAGGCCATTGAGCAAAATGATGCATTAATAGATATCGAGCTACCTATCCCTGAGGCCATAGGCCTTGATTTACTGGTAAAAATACAAGCTGTGTCGGTAAACCCTGCGGATACTAAAGTGCGTGCTACGGCTGCCCCGGAAGCTGACCAATACAAAATACTGGGCTGGGACGCCGTAGGAGAGGTTGTGGCCGTGGGTGAACTGGTACAGTCATTTAAGGTAGGCGATCAGGTTTGGTATGCCGGCGATATTACCCGTCCTGGTTCTAATGCTGAATACCAGCTAGTGGATGAGCGGATAGTGGGGAAAAAGCCTTTGTTGGTCTCTAACGCGGAAGCGGCTGCAATGCCTCTCACGGCAATCACTGCATGGGAGTTGCTCTTTGATCGTTTAGGTTTTACACCTTTGCTATCGAGTAATGCTAAGGAGGCCAGTTTATCGGCATTAAAACCACGTATTTTAATTGTAGGGGCCGGCGGCGGCGTTGGTTCGATATTAGTTCAATTAGCTAAGCAACTAACAAATGCCACCGTTATTGGTACAGCATCACGCCCCGAAAGTGCACGCTGGGTGGCCGAACTAGGTGCTGACAATGTTATCAATCATTACCAGCCCCTACTGCCACAACTTAACGACTTGGGAATTGATAATGTTAGCCATGTTATTAGCCTAACACACACCGATAAGCATTTTGATCAGCTGGTAGAGGTGCTAGAGCCGCAAGGAAAGCTGGCGCTCATTGATGACCCTTCAGAGCCTCTCGATATCATGAAGCTAAAACCAAAATCCTTATCAATTCATTGGGAATTTATGTTTACACGTTCCATGTTTAATACAAGTGATATGAAAAAGCAGCATCTACTGCTCACAAGTATTGCAAATCTAGTAGATAGCGGGAGTATCAAAACCACCTTGGGTGAGAGCTTTGGCACCATTAATGCCGCAAACCTAAAACGAGCACATGCTTATATCGAAACCAATCAAGCCGTGGGTAAAGTGGTGCTTGAGGGTTTTAAGTAACAGGTATCCGCCTAATAACAGAGCATTAAATAATCAAACAGATAGAGGAAATAATCATGAGTAAGGTATTAACCATTATCGCGCGTATAGAGGCTAAGCCGGGTAGAATTGAATTGGTTAAAGCTGCCCTGCTAAAACTCATAGAACCTACCCGCCAAGAGCAGGGGTGCCTGCAATATGACTTGCACCAAGACAATGAAAACCCAAATGTATTTGTGTTTTATGAAAGTTGGCAGTCACGAATTCTATGGCAAACTCACATGAACAATGATCACCTAAAAAACTATATGGATGAAACCAATGGTGCAGTTGACAGCTTCGTGCTTAATGAAATGAGTCAGATAGCCTAGAAAAACATCACTGGGCGAGACCCATCTTCACACTTCTTTTTGTTTATACTAAAAACTTTGGTATGCGACCGCGATAAAGAAAGTGGGCTTGAGGTGCAAAAGTTTTGCTTGGCTTAATATCGGCCCGGAAAAGAAGACTAACCCCTTTATTGCTCCTTTTGACGATTAAATAAGCCGCCTTCCATGGCGGCTCGTTTTGATAGACGCTGATTAAAACTTGGCACCTACCCACACCCACAACTTATCGGAATTGGTGTTGATATCGCCTTTGCGGTAGACGGCGTACTTGATACCGGCGTTATAGTGTTTGCCAAAGCCGCGACTGTAGATCACGTCCACTTCACTACCGAGGTCTTGGACGGTATCGCTGGATTCGTCGGCTTCAAACTCGTGATAGATCAATGCCAATTTTCCCCCGGCTAATTTTCCCGCCAGTGAGGCATAGGTATCCACCAGGCCTTCCTTGGGGGTGTTGAGAAACTGGTCAGCCCAGCCGTTGAACTTATGGCCGGTGGCCAGCGGCGTGGAGAAACCATAGTTACCATTATCGGAGCCCAGCACTTCATAACCTAACTTGGCGGTGATGCCGCTGATGCTCAGGCCCGCTTCAGCGAGCAGGTAATCGGCGTTGAATTTTTCACTACCTTTTTCCGTTTTTTCCTGGTTTGCGTATTCAGCGGTATACAGCACTTTTATATCGCCAATCGGTGCCGAACCGTTAAAGCGCACACCGTAGGTATCGAAGGACTTAGCGCTGGCGTTATCTTCTTCCAGTAAATAACCGTAACCGGTGGCGGTGCCGAACGCAGTTTTATAGCTAGCGTTGAGCAGGTGATCCCTGGAGTGAATATCCGCTTCTTCACCGAAGATACGGTTACGCTGGAATAGGTAGGCGTAGCTGACGGTCAGGTTTTCCACCGCTGTGAGTTTCGCCGAGAAGGCATCGAAAGTCTGCCGGTCCTGGCGCCAACCGACGTGACCGATAAAGCGCTGGTTGTCGAGGGCGATCACCTGGCGGCCGTAACGTCCGGAGGCCGCGTCGGTTTTATATTGAATAAAGACCTGGTCGACTTCGGTCACCTGCGGATCGGCGATCACTGAATAGGCTTTATCCGTTATCCAGGGATAGGCGCTGTACTGGTCCACGCCGCCGACCACCCGGACATCTTCAAACTCCAGGGTGCCACTGAAATGACTGATGGTGCTGGTTGTATAGCCGATCCGGGAGCGCAAGGTCAGCGCCTTGGCATCTTTCAGGGCGTTGTCCTGTTCGACGGTTTCATAGCGCAGCCGGAAATCGCCGGAGGCTTTGCCGCTACTCAGGGCGTCGGCAATCGCGTCAGCCTGTACGCTGACGGCGCCGATGAGGGGGGTGAATGCTATTGAGAACGCCAACAGCGTGCGCTTAAATCGATACTGCATGGAAGATCACTCCTGGTGAATAAAATAGTCTATGCCGCTTGCTCACTGCCATTGAGTGGCTGGCTTTTGGTGTTTTTTTTGTCGTGGATGGTTTCGACCTTACGCTGCTTTTCGTAAAGGAATTTCAATACCTCGGCGCGTAAGCGGGTGTACTCCGGGTCGTTTGCCAGCGCTAGCCGGTCCCGGGGACGCTCCAGGTTGATATCGAGAATTTCACCGATGGTGGCGGCGGGGCCGTTGGTCATCATCACGATCCGGTCCGAGAGCAACACCGCCTCATCGACATCGTGGGTGATCATAATCACCGTGTTGTTGAGTTCGTGCTGGATTTCCATCAGCGAATCCTGCATATGGGCGCGGGTCAGCGCATCCAGGGCACCGAAGGGTTCATCCATCAATAGCACGTCCGGTTGCATGGCCAGCGCGCGGGCGATGCCCACTCGCTGTTTCATACCGCCGGAAATTTCATTGGGACGTTTGTGCATGGCGTGGTCCATATGTACCAGCCGCAGGTTGTATTCGATCCAGTCTCTGGTTTGCTGCTTGTTTTTGCGCTTGCCAAAGACCTGTTTTACCGCCAATTCGACATTTTGGTAGGCGGACAACCAGGGCAGCAGCGAATGATTTTGAAACACTACCGCGCGCTCCGGTCCCGGCTCGGTGACTTCCTTGCCGTTGAGTATCACACCACCAGTCGTCGCCTGGTAAAGCCCAGCGACAATATTCAGTACCGTGGATTTGCCGCAGCCGGAGTGACCAATCAGCGATACAAATTCGCCTTTGTTGATTTTCAGGTTGAAGCCTTTTAAGGCGGTGAAATCTCCCTGCGGGGTGGGGAATGCCATATCCACACCGGTGATGTCCAGAATGGTACTCATAGTCGTTCTCCTTATTTTAAATACAAGGTTTCATTAACGGGCGGCAGAGTTTTTGTCCCAGGACGCCAAGCGTTGAATTTGCAGCATGCCCCGGTCGAGTAAAAAGCCGATAAAACCGATCACAATGACGGCGGCCATAATACGGCTCAGCGAGCTTGAGCTGCCGTTCTGGAATTCATCCCAGACAAACTTACCCAGCCCTGGGCTTTGCGCCAGCATCTCGGCAGCAATCAGTACCATCCAGGCGATGCCCAGTGATAAACGCATGCCGGTAAAAATCATCGGCATCGCCGCCGGCAGAACAATTTTTTGCACATGAGTGAGGGCCGATAGACGCAACACCCGGCTGACATTGACTAGGTCGCTGTCGATCGCGGCGACCCCCACCGAGGTATTTATGACCATCGGCCACAGGCAACAGAGGGTGACGGTAATCATCGAAGTTAAAAAAGACTTGGCTAGCAGCGGATCGGGGGATACGTACACCGCACTCACCACCATGGTGACCAGTGGTAGCCAAGCCAGAGGAGACACCGGTTTGAAAATCTGCACGATCGGGTTGATGGCGGCATTCAGGGTTTTGCTAAGCCCCACTGCAATGCCCAGCGGGATAGCGATAAAGGCAGCCAGTAAAAAGCCGCTGATCACAGTCACTAGGCTCGTAGCTATTTGGTCAGCGAAGGTTTCCTTGCCGGTATAGCTGCGCACCTTAACCGTATAGTCAGGGTCTACATCCAGCCGCTGGTTATTGCGTTGTTCCTGCCGCTGGTAAAATGCATCGGCCTTGGCGCGCTCGGCGTTATGTTCCAGATAAAGTTTTCCGAACTGCTGGTAAACGGCGGCGGGCCCAGGGAATGCTCCTAACGAAGTATCAATACTCTGTGCTCCAGCTGCCCAGATCATTAAGAACACCGAAATGCCCGTTAGCGGAATGGCAACGGTATTGACTAACGAATTAAAAATGGTTTGAAAATGATTCGCCAGCCTGCTTGGTGGCTGTGACTGCGCGGCGGTTGATGATGTGCTATTCATAGTGGGTGTCCTTAGTCGTCCGGTGAGTGACGCGCTTACAGCACGTCACCTTGTTTAAGGCCGATAGGAAATTGGTTGATGTAGGCGTTAGGTTTTTTACCGTCGAATACCACTCCATCAATAAAGTCATCCTGCAGACCTTTGTAGCCATCTTCGCTTGCGAAGTCGGGGAATTCCTCGGCTTTCATCAGGCCTTCGGCGATCAGTGATTGTGCCGCTTTGGTATAAATGTCTGGGCGGTAAACATTTTTTGCCATATCTCTATACCAGCTATCGGGCTTGTCTTCGGCGATCTGTCCCCAGCGGCGCATTTGGGTGAGGTACCAAATAGCATCGGAGTAGTAGGGGTAAGTGGCGTTGTAGCGGAAAAAAACATTGAAATCGGGCACTTCGCGTTTGTCGCCCTTCTCATATTCAAAGGTGCCGGTCATGCTGTTGGCGATCACGTCATAGTCGGCGCCGACGTAATTGGATTGCGCGAGAATCTTGACCGCGGCGGGGCGGTTAGCGTTATCGTTCTCATCCAACCACTTGGCGGCGCGGATCATGGCCCGGGTCAGGCGGATGGTAGTATTGGGGTATTTTTCGGCGAACTCAGCGGTTATGCCAAAGACCTTCTCTGGATTATTTTTCCAGATTTCGTAGTCGGTGATTACCGGTACACCAATACCTTTAGTGACTGCTTGCTGGTTCCATGGCTCTCCGACACAGTAGCCATAGATGGTACCGGCTTCTAGGGTGGCGGGCATTTGCGGTGGCGGCGTTACCGATAAAAACGCCTCGGCGTCGATCTTGCCGGATGTGTCGCCCTTGTGCGGTGCATAGTAACCGGGGTGGATGCCGCCGGCGGCCAGCCAATAACGCAGCTCATAGTTGTGGGTAGAAACTGGGAAGACCATGCCCATGTTGAAAGGCTTGCCGTCGGCTTTGTATTTCTCAAGTACGGGTTTTAGCGCATCGGCTTTGATCGGGTGCACCGGGCGGCCGTCCGCCATTTTGGGAATATGCGGCTTCATTTGTTGCCATATCTCATTAGAGACGGTGATGCCGTTGCCGTTCAGATCCATTGAGAATGGCGTAATAATATGCGCCTTGGTACCAAAGCCCATGGTGGCGGCGATCGGTTGACCGGCTAACATATGAGCGCCATCCAAGCGCCCATCGATCACCCCATCTAACAGAACTTTCCAGTTGGCCTGGGATTCGATGGTGACGTACAGACCTTCGTCTTCGAAATAACCATTCTCATAGGCAATGGCGATCGGCGCCATATCGGTAAGTTTGATAAAGCCAAATGTCAGTTCCTCCTTTTCCGGATAACCGAGTTTTTCTGCGTGACTGAATGGGCTAACAGTTATTGTTAGTACTGCTAAGGCGGTGGTCAGTTTAGCGAGCTTTGACCGCTTGATCAGTACTCTAACGATTCCATCTTGTTTCATTGCTTACTCCTACTCTTGTAAAAATATCAGGCAACGTTGCCGAATGATTATTTTCCGCAGATTGTTAGCAGGGCTTTTGCAACGGCTGTGCCAATAAATAGCTTTAGCTTGAATATCAGTTGTTTTTTGCGGTTTGCGTTTTGCTGGTGCGAACTACAGTGCTTTTGATAATTTATGATGCGTTTTTTCCGTTGGAAAATAACGGCGAGGACATTTGTAGTGCGTTATCATAATGATTTGCACCATTAGCTTGCGTGCAAATTTAGGCTAGTGAATGTGAACGAAAAACTATAGAGCTCGTCTGTGGTGCGTGTTCGGTCGTGATGCCCGTTACTGGCGCTGCAGGAAGCAACGTTTACTTTTTCGCGTGTTTACTGACATGTACCCGTTACGCAAGAGATAGATCTTGAAGGGAATTAAGTCGGTTGTGGGTCGTGTACAGACACGTACCCAAAATCTCTTCGGTAGCCGCTTTAGGTCAGCAAGAGACATTGGCTAGAATCAGCTTAAAAAAACGCACATCAAATTATTATGGGGTGCAGGCGGAATAGATCCCCTTTGCGACCAAGCTAATGCAAGTAAAGCGAGTAACAGGATGAGGCGTATAAGAAGAACAGGTACCTATTATTGGGCACCTTGTTCTAAGGGGTTGAAGTGGAACAAGCGATTGTAGTTGTTGACAGGCGTGACATTTACTATAAGCAATGTTAGCTGCTTGTACAGCAATGGATTAGACCATGGCAATAGTTTAGTCATCGAGATATAGCTTGCTACAGATCTTGCTAAACAGTAAACTTTTTCGCTGTTTGCAAGTCATAGAGCTTGTTAACACTTTTAACCCCTTAATTGAGAAGGTATTTTGCGCAAAATCTGGGCTGTTATCTTGATGATATTGCTGAACCATACGCTAGTTCTGAGCGCTATGGCAGATTTGCATGTGTCTCAATTTGAGCATAGTCAATTCGAGTCACCTCATATTCACTTAGATGGAAACGCCTCGCATCAGTCTGCCGATGAGGCACCAGATGCTGGTGAACACCAAAAAACGGCTCATATACACTTTCACTGTGACCTTAACGAAACGCCGTTATCTTTGGCTGAGTCTGTTTCAATTAGTACCCCCCAACACCTTAAATACAAGACGGGCTATCTAGGGTTGAGTTATCAACCTGCAGTGCCGCCTCCTAACGCTTAACTCCTTTAAACCCTATATAACGATTTAATTTTCCGGTTTAACACTGGCAGGCTTGCGCTTGTTGGTGTGGAGTGTATGGCACATGAACGTTTTTATTTTTCGCTGCGGAGCTATTGGCAGCAAATTTTTCGCTGCGCGGCAGTTTGATGCTAGCTTGCTGCTTGCAGTAAGCATGAGTTTCCTAGCTTTTCCCCAGAGCGCTTTTGCCCAAAACAGCAGTATAAATCTCAATTGGGCGATGCAGCAAACCTTGCTGCATAACCCCCAATTAGCACAATATCCCTATCAATTACGAATCAGTGATGGTGATTTAATCCAGGCCCAGCAGCGGCCTTTACCTACTTTGGCTATGAGTGCCGAAAATATCTTTGGCCAGGATGAATTTACCGCTACGGATTCGGCAGAGTTTACCCTAACCCTAGGCCAAACCATTGAGTTAGGTGGCAAGCGCGATAGCCGCGTGGCTTTTGCTACAGCATCCACTGCGCGTAAGCAGAGTGAGTATGAGCAGATGCGTTTAGATGTATTGGCTGAAACAGGTCGGCGCTATTATCAGTTGCTGCGCTCACAAAGCCTGCAGCACTGGATCGAGCGCCGTGTTGCCTCAGAGCTGCAAGCTTTGGAGGTGGTTCAGAAACGCACTAAAGCGGGTGCTGCCGGCAAAGCGGATAGCTCCAAAATGCAGTTGCGTTTATCCCGCTCAAAAGCATTGGCTATGCAGATCAGCGGCCAGCTTCGTTTGGCAAGATCTGCGTTGGCTGCGATGTGGGCTGCCAAGCCCAGTTTTATCACAGTGAGTGGCGAACTATTGCAGCTGCCAAGCTTGCCTACCGCAGTTGATATCACAGGTCTTATCGCTGAGTCACCAGCTTTGAATTTGCAGCAATCCATGATGCGCTTGGCTGACGCTCAGGTGCAACTAGCCAAAGCCAACAGCAAAGTGGATCTTGATGTGAATGTAGGTTTAAGGCGCTTTCAAGCGACTGGCGACCAGGCGCTTGTGTTCAATGTTTCTATGCCTATCCCCATTGCTAACCCCAACCGAGGCAGAATCAGCGCCGCTAATGCCGCAAGGGAGTTATCTCAGCTACAACTTGAGCAAATCCGAAGGCAGTTGCAGCTGTCTTTTTTAGCGGTGCAGCAAACGCTGGAGAATTACAGTCAGTATGCGCAAGTGATTTCGCAGGAGTTATTACCACAAGCCAGGCAGCTTCTTGCGGATACTGAGGCGGGTTATAGCTTGGGGCGTTACTCCGTTTTACAGTGGTCCGACGCGCAAGCAGAGAAATTTACACTCGAGCGTGAGCTTATCGATACTCATCAACAAATTTATTTACAGCTCCTTGAGTTGGAGCGTGTGACTGGTCAGTCCCTTAGTGGGAAATTGATGCCATCAACCTATTAAGTGATCAGTTTAAAGGACAGATTATGAATACCAAACATATTATTGTTACAGCGCTGCTGGTGAGCTTTTTTATCAATACCTCAGTCGTTAATGCTGGCGGTGACGATCACGGAGATGAAGCCGAACATCAAACAGAAGACGCTAAAGGGCCTCATGGTGGAAAATTGTTATCCAGTGATAATTTTTCAGTAGAGCTCACCGTTTTTGAAACCGGTGTGCCACCTGAAATGCGTATATTTGCCTTTAATGATGGCAAGCCCATCTTACCGAAGGAGTGGAGTATTGAGGTAACACTTGATCGATTAGGAGGTAAGCAAGACCGTATTTCCTTTAGCCAAGAACTCGATTATCGAGTGAGCAATCAGAGTATTCTTGAACCACATTCTTACGATGTAACCGTTAAAGCGACGTATCAGCAACAAGTTTTTCAATGGCACTATCAAAGCCATGAAGGGCGAACAGTGATTAGTGACAGGCACATTGATTTGGCTGACATTAAAATTGAACCAGTGGGTGCTGCAACGTTAACTCAAGTTGAAAAGCTTTTCGGTGTGATTGCAGAGGCGGCTGATAGTGTTTACCGCATTAACGCGCCTTACCCTGGTTTGGTTAAAAAAGTACACGTCCAAGTAGGCGACAAAGTTAAAAAAGGCCAGCGATTGTTAACTTTGGAAAATACCAAAACCTTGCAGATTTATACCATTGATAGTCCTGCCAGCGGTGAAGTAACTGAACGATTTGTTAATCAGGGTGATAGAGCCGAAACGGGTAACTTATTGGAGATAGTTGATTTATCAACCGTATGGGTAGAGATGTCAGCGTTTCCAGAAAGTATTGAAAAGTTGGCAGTAGGCCAGGCCGTGACAGTGAGTGATTTACATCATCATGAATCGGCGGTAGGTACCATACAATATGTTGCACCACAAATGACAGGCGGGCACATCGCTCGGACCCGAGCAAGTATTACTAACGACCGTGGCCATTGGCGGCCCGGCATGCATGTCAAATCTGCGGTGCAAACCAGCGCGAGAGAAGTGCCTTTAGTGATTAAACAATCGGCTCTACAACGCTTCAGAGGCATGCCGGTGGTGTTTGCAAAATATGGTAATAGCTTTGAAGTGCGTATGGTTGAACTGGGTGAAACCAATGGCGACCTCATAGAGGTGTTAGGCGGTATCGAACCGGGCACAAACTATGTGACCGAAAATAGTTTTTTAATTAAAGCTGACATTTTAAAATCTGGCGCCAGCCACGATCACTAAGGGGTAAATAATGATAGATACATTAATTGCCTTTTCAGTAAAAAGGCGTTGGTTAGTTATGGCGTTAACGTTGTTAATAGCAGCTTATGGCGTATTTAATCTAAACCAACTTAATATGGATGCGGTACCCGATATTACCAACGTGCAGGTACAAATTAATTCAGAGGCACAGGGTTATTCGCCCTTAGAGACGGAGCAGCGTATTACCTATCTGGTAGAGAATGCGATGTCCGGTTTACCTAAGCTGGATTACACCCGCTCTTTGTCTCGTTATGGATTGTCGCAGGTCACAGTGATATTTCAAGAGGGAACCGACATCTACTGGGCTCGGCAGCAAATCAGTGAGCGGCTGCAAACGATACGCGGAGATTTACCCCGCACTGTTGAGCCCGCTTTAGGTCCAATCGCCAGCGGCTTGGGTGAGATTTTTACCTATGTGGTGCAAACCGAAAAAGATGCCATGAAATCCGATGGCAGTGCCTACTCGTCAGAAGATTTAAGAACTATTCAAGATTGGATTATTCGACCGCAGTTAGTCAAAGTGCCGGGTATTACTGAAATAAATAGTATTGGTGGCTTTGAGCGAGAGTATCAAGTAGCCCCAAATATCAATCAGTTGTTGGCGTATAAAATTACCATTGATGAAGTGGTTCAGGCCCTAAAACGAAACAATATTAACACGGGAGCGGGCTATATAGAGCGCAATGGAGAGCAGTGGCTGGTGCGATCACCTGGCCAGCTAAGTCGTTTAGAAGACATTGCTAATGTGGTCGTGGCTAAACGCGATGATGCGCCAGTAAGAATAAAAGATGTGGCCAAGGTCTTTTATGGTAAAGAGTTACGCACCGGTGCTGCAACCAAAGATGGTAGTGAAGTGGTATTAGGTACTGCGTTTATGCTACTAGGTGAAAACAGTCGCGTGGTATCACAGGCCGTTGCTAAACAATTGTCGGTGATCAACAATAGTTTGCCAGACGGGGTAACTGCCGTCGCGCTTTATAACCGAACTAACTTGGTTGATAAAACAATTACTACCGTGCAGAAGAATTTGTTCGAAGGTGCGGTGTTAGTTATCGCCGTGTTATTTGCCCTACTGGGAAACATTCGTGCTGCCTTTATTGTTGCCTTGGTAATTCCCTTAAGTATGCTGTTTGCAATTACCGGTATGGTCAACCAAAGAGTGTCAGGCAATTTAATGAGCTTGGGGGCGATAGATTTTGGCTTGATCGTCGACGGTGCGGTTATCGTGGTTGAAAACGCGCTGCGTCGATTAGGTTTAGCGCAGCAGCGTCTGGGCAGGTTACTATCGCTGAAGGAGCGTTTGGATGAAGTGAGGGGCAGTACCAAAGAAGTTTTCACGCCAGCTGTGTTTGGTGTGTTTATCATCATGCTGGTGTACTTGCCAATTTTCGCACTCAATGGCGTAGAGGGGAAAATGTTTCATCCTATGGCTTTCACTGTTGTGGCAGCGTTATTAGGGGCGCTGGTTTTTTCCATCACCTTTGTGCCTGCTGCAGTTGCCATTTTAGTTTCTGGCAAAGTGCATGAAGAAGAAAACCGCTTAATGCTAAAAGCTCGGCAGTTGTATAAGCCTTTGTTAACTCTGTCTTTGAAGAGGCCTTTGTGGATGTTAGTAGGAGCGATGCTATTGCTAGCTATTAGCGTCTTTCAAGCTTCCCGTTTGGGTACGGAGTTTTTGCCGAAATTGGATGAGCACGATGTGGCCTTACACGCATTACGTATTCCTGGCACCGGCATGGAACAGTCAGTTACCATGCAAATGCAACTGGAAAAGGTGATCGCTGAGTTTAAAGAAGTACAGCATGTGTTTTCGAAAATCGGCACTCCCGAGGTGGCGACTGACCCTATGCCGCCTAATGTTGCCGATACGTTTTTGATTTTAAAACCCAAAAGTGAGTGGCCAAACCCCAATAAAACCAAGGAGATGTTTATTGCGGAGTTGCGCAAAGCGGTAGAAGCTGTACCGGGTAACAAATATGAATTTACCCAGCCGATAGAGATGCGGTTTAATGAACTGATTGCAGGTGTTAGATCAGATGTGGCTGTGCGTATCTATGGTGATGATTTAGAGGTGCTCAAGGCTGCTGGCGAAAAAGCCAGAGACCTACTTGGCAGTGTTGCTGGCGCTAAAGATGTACGAGTAGAGCAAACCTCTGGTTTGCCGATGATTTCGGTAGAGCCGCAACGCGATCATCTCGCTCTACTAGGTTTAAGTGTTGCCGATTTACAGCAAGCTTTACAAACCTCCATTGGTGGTATGCAAGCAGGGTTAATTTATGAAGGTGACAAACGCTTTAAATTACTGGTTCGCTTAGAAGAGGGGGTTAGACAGAACCCTTCGGTGTTAGCTAGCTTGCCGATTCCCTTGTCTGCACAAAGCAACCCTGATTTAGCCTATGTGCCCTTAGGTGAGGTGGCGACTATCAAAATTCTGCAAGGGCCTAACCAAATCAATCGCGAAAGTGGTAAGCGCAATGTGGTGGTAACCTCCAACGTTGAGGGGAGGGACTTAGGCTCTTTTATTGCCGATACGCAGATTCTAATGAATGAGCAGCTGGATTTACCCAGTGGCTATTGGTTGGGATACGGCGGAACCTTTGAGCAGTTGCAGTCAGCCACACAGCGTTTAACGCTTGTAGTGCCATTAACCTTGTTGCTAATTATTGGCTTACTTTATGGCGCCTTTGGCTCGATAAGAGATGCACTAATCGTTTTTAGTGGTGTGCCTTTGGCTTTAACGGGCGGCGTCTTTGCCTTGGCGCTAAGAGACATGCCTTTATCCATTTCGGCAGCGGTAGGTTTTATTGCCTTATCAGGTGTTGCGGTGTTGAACGGCGTTGTTCTTATGTCGTTTATTCGAGAGTTGCGAGAGCAAGGAGAGAATTTGTTAACGTCAATTAATGAAGGCGCTAGCCAGCGGCTAAGGCCAGTGTTAATGACCGCGTTAGTGGCTAGTTTAGGCTTTATCCCTATGGCCCTTAATGTTGGCACCGGCGCCGAGGTACAAAGGCCGTTAGCAACAGTTGTGATAGGAGGAATTGTGTCTTCTACCTTACTTACCTTAGTTGTCTTACCAGCCTTGTATTTCTTGGTACATCGTATCGGAAGAGATAAAGCGAGCGCTTAACATTAAAACACGTAAATTCTCACGTAGTTAAGCGACAAAGTCATCCCCTTTCCAGGATGGAATCTTTAGTAAGGTCAAATCTTTGCGCCGCTGCTGAGGGCCCCACCGCGACTCGATACATGATGGAGTCGCGGTGGGGCTGGTTACGCCTTGCAACCCCAGAGCTAAATAAAGGCTCTTTTAGACAATCCACAAACGAGGAGTTCGGTATCGACTACGAACTTTGTTCGCATCTTATTGCCAATCCTGCGAACTACTGTACGTCTTGCCTTGAGTAAACACACATCAATGTATCAATCAGACGAAGTTCCACGGAAAATCAAATGAATCTGATTTGTAATGAAAAGTAGCATGAATTCAGTCCTCATAACTAAAAGCTCAGCCGACGCGCGAAAAGCGCGTTCGGTCTAGCTTGGCGTTGCTAGTGTCTGTTTTTCTGATGTTCACGCTGCCTTATGACCGCTGCTGGCACAGAGCGACTTTCAATGCAATTTGAGGTGTTAATTTGTACCTGACCACAGAAGCCGTTAAATATGACTCCATTTTTGCTTTCGATAACGGATCTTTCGCTCGAATTTCATTCGATGCTGCTAGATTCGGTCGCTCTAGTCGAGCCAATTCGAAATAAACTCTGCCAGTTGAATTTTTTTGGCCGGCATGAGAAATCTTTGCCTACAATTCCGGTATAGAGCCAAAGAAGCCAATCACGCAGACTACAAGGCCGGCTTGATTGGTTTCTGTAACATCGAAACCAGGAATGATAAGCTCACCATCTTGGTGAATAGCCCAGTGATACCGATGGAAGCCGTGTTGAACGTCAATGTCACTCGTACGAGAGTACACGGCACCTGGGATTTTGGCTTGTACTTCATGAACATTTGCCTCGAACCCATCTATTCCGATGACATCGATTGAAGGGTCTACAAACCGGATACCTGGGGTCAGGGCTCGCTCAAGGTGTCCGCGCACTAACGACGGCTCGGGCTCGTTCCAGGCGGCAAGCATGTGATCAAGTGATGCTGGGTAATTCAACATAAGAGAGCTCCAATATTTTGTATAAACCGACCAAGGGTCGGTATGTGGGCGACACACTATCAAACCGACACGGGGTCTGTAAAGTATTTCGATGGCTACACAAGCTGAACGACGCGCCGCAACTCGCGCAAAATTGATAAACACAGCCCGAGAGCATTTCTCTCGTGACGGTTACGAAAAAACCCACACGAACGATATTCTTAAATATACAGGGCTATCTCGTGGGGCCCTGTATCACCACTTCCAGAACAAACAAGACTTGTTTGAAGCGGTATTCATAGACATTTCAAATGAGTCTATCGAATACGCGGTGAAGCACGGAAAAAAGAGCGAGTCGTCGCTCGAGAATCTCATTTCCGCTTGTTTGGCATGGCTTCGCGCCGTTCGGCGACCTGAGGTTGCATCTATTTTACTCAGCCAGGCACCTCGAGTGCTTGGTTGGGCGCGCGCTAGAGAGTTGGAAGACAGTTCGAGCTTCTCTTTGATGAAGCTAAGTCTTGATCGCGCGGTCGCAGCTGGCGAGTTGTGGGTTCCCTCAGTTGAGTTGGCTGCGCGGCTTATTAACTCAATGCTCGCAGAAGCTGCATTGGCTATGCTGCACGGAAAGCCTGTTACATCAGTAGCGAAGCAGGAGGCTGCCGTTCGTCAATTTATCGAAGGTCTTCGGCTCTCAACTTGAATGCACGTAATTGGCCGTCGAGCGACACGCTGGTTCACTGTTAAGAATGTTTTTCTGTCTGCTATTGGCAGGTTAGTGACAAGGAGTAGGGGGTGGGTGATTGGTCGATATTGATTTGTTTGAGAAATTCGCGGTTTTTTCAGAAACTATCGATGGTGCAGAAAACTAGGGTCTTGCCACCTAGAAGGCCCCGATAATTACTTGTCGGTTTTCCAACGTTTTACAGCTTTATATAACGCGCTTGGCTCGGAATACCCCAATATCTGCGTTATTTCTTGAGTAGAGATCCCTTGGTTTTTTGCGCTCTCATATTGCAGTTTTCTAGTAGCTTCAAGTAACTCCTGCAATGTGACTCCGTGTGATTTTAGCTTGCGGAACAATGTTGCTCTGCTCATGTTCAAGTGCTCGCTAAGCGCAGAGGCGTGTTTAAATTTCGTCAAATTTCCAACTAATAGTTTATTGACTGATTCGATGAATGGGTGATAGGTCGCAAGCGACTTCATCAATTCTACCACCCGAGTTTCAACTAGTTTCTCAACTACGGGATTTGCGTTAACAAGGGGGGCATTCATTTCGGCCTTGTCTATCGCTATAACATTATTAGCTTGATTAAAAAGAACATTCTGGCCAAAAAAGTCTCGGTATCGGACGCTATAGGCTGGTTCTTCAAATTGAAATTTACAGTACTTGACCTTTACCTGCTTGCCCGTCAAATAATTTGCCCATGTTAATGCCGCAACCATACTTCGTTCTAATGCAGCTCTGGGGTACCGTTCCGGGTTGGTAAAACAAAATGTATATAGGTTCACTTCTCCTTGTTCTGTCGCACTCCAGAATTCTGATGGGTTTAGTAGCGCAATGTGATTTCTGAACCGCTCAAATGCTTGATCAAGGTTGACACTGTGGCTAATCCAGTTCACAAGAATTCCACGTGTTCGAAGATCTAAGTTACTGCCAATGTCGAAACCAATGGCATCATAGCTGAACTCATCGGCCGCCCGCCATAGTTCAATTATTGACTGCTCAGGAAGGCGTAGCTCTGCGAGCGACGCTTGTACAGAAACTGATTTTCCAAGAGTTTTTAGCGCGTTGGCTGTTGAGGGTTGATGCGTGTGAAGCCAAGAGCGTGAAATGATGCCTTGTTGAATAAGCTGGTCAGCGAGGTGGATCACTGCAATCCCCGACACCGATGAACAATTCAGACGACTGAGACGATTTTCCATTAACTTGAGCCTATGGGTGCTTTTCTAGTGGGGCCCGCGAGTCTAACATACATCCTGCAAAGGGCTCAAAAGCTCTAGCTAGAGTAGTATTGGCCAAGAATCTGGAGTGTTGTCGAATGTATTCGAAAATAGAAAGTGAAATTCAATTACGTGAATTAATTTCGACTTACCCAGCAGTGTTGGATAATCGGATTAAAGATTCATTTGACAAGTTTAGTCTTGAGTTTATTGAGTCTGCTGCGTTTGTCATATTTTCTAGCTCGTCACAGAATATAGGTTTCAAGATTTTTTCTTGTAAAGACGTCAACATTGAGACCTCGCCATCGAGTAAGCTGTCTATCAACGTTTCTAGATCAAATTTCACCAAACTCGCTACTTTTAAATGCAGCCTCTACTTTTTAGTTCCAGGTTTGGGACACGGCTTCAGAGTCAATGGCGAGTGCCAAATTTCAGATGATTGCTCTTATATGGAAATTTTGGTCCGCTCAAGCTATTTTCACTGTTCTAGAGCTTTTGTACGAGCTAAATTCTGGGATCCTTCTTATCTCAGCGTGGAAAGCAAGGGCATGGTAAACAGCGGCCTTGACGCCAGTTGTCCCCAAGACCGGCTGGATGCGGAAAAGCAAGAGTTTCTCCAGCAGGCGTCTTTGTTTTTCCTCCACACTGAGACTCCCGCTGGAGGCACCGAATTATCTCCTCGCGGCGACCCTCAGGGCATTCTTCGGTGCGAAGATGATCGCACGATAGTATTCGCCGAGCGTCCTGGAAACAAAGTTGCCATTAGCCTTCGAAATATATTGAATAATAGAATAGTGGGTTTGTTGGTCGTAATCCCCGGGCAGGAAAAGTTCCTATCGGTATCTGGCACCGCTGAGCTTAGTGACGACTCACTGTTACTAAATTCACTGGCTATTAAGAATAAAATACCAAAACTTGCTGTTATTATTAGTATTTCTTCAGCAATATTTGTTGTCGGAAATTATGATAAAAATTGCGCTATTTGGGATGGTAATAACTATGTAGAACCGGGAACATTAACTAGTTTTCCTAAGGCATTGTCTGCCCACATAAATGGGGAAGGCCTGCTCGGAAAAATTAAATCTACAGTCGTATCCTCAATTGTTAAGCATGACTTAAAAAACTTGTACTAGAAAAGATGGCTACACGGGTTTTATTACGAGTGGATGTTTGAGTGACAACTCACAATTTGCCATTGTGTTGGGTGGTCTGTAAAACTGGGGCCAAACCACAGAGCGGGCAGCAGTGATCTCGACGAATTGGCTGGAAGGCGGGCGCTATTAGCACGTTAGTGGACCATTACGGGATTGATCGCGAGTCGTAGGTGATTGTCGGTAGTCAGACTTATAGCCGATATAGGGAACGAGCAGCGACTGTTGTCGAAGCTGACCCGAACCGGCCTCAAATATTTGTTAGCTATACAAAAACCAATTCCCAATAGCGGTTTGATTGAAGCTCACATGACCTCAAGAGCCTCTCTTCGCTCGCTCTTTCAGGGCTTTGATTCTGGCTTCAATAGGTGGGTGTGATGAAAATAATGCCATAACCCCGCCCTTGTCATTGATACCAAAGGCAGCCATTTGTTCCGGTAGCGGCTCAGCTTGCACTTGACCAAGCCTGTTAAGCGCACTGATCATATTCTGATGCCCTGCTAAATCGGCACCACCTGTGTCAGCTATGAATTCACGTTTTCTGGAAAAATACATCACAATGGTTGATGCCAGAAATGATAAGACAACTTGCGCAATCATTACCGTCACAAAGTAGCCGATTCCATGCCCCTGATTGTTTTTCAAAATTACGCGATCGACAATATGTCCAATAACACGAGATAAAAACACAACAAAAGTATTAACCACTCCCTGTATCAATGCCAGCGTTACCATATCTCCATTGGCAATATGGCTCATTTCATGCCCGACAACGGCCTCGATCTCACCTTGCGACATGTTGTCCAGCAAGCCCTGAGACACCGCCATCAAGGCCTTATTTTTAGATGCCCCGGTGGCAAAAGCATTCATTGCCTGTGTTGGGAAAATTGCCACTTCAGGCATGTTGATACCAACAATTTTCGCTTGTTTTTCGACCGTGCTTACTAGCCACTTCTCCATGTTGCTACTTGGGCTGGTAATCACTACCGCACCGGTCATACGTTTCGCCATCCATTTCGAGATCAGCAGAGAAATGAACGACCCGCCAAAACCTATAACGCCTGAAAGTATGACTAGCGCCTGGATGTTCAGGTCAGAGTTGTTTTCAGCCAGTATGCTGTCGACACCCAGCAGTCTAAGCGTAATACTCAATACGACCATAATGGCTATGTTGGTCATAATAAATAATAAGATTCGTTTCATCGATTTACCTGTCACATTAACGACTATTAAAAATAGAGGCTGCTTGCTGACGTTCATGAGCAAACAGCAATACTATTGGGAATGGTGATAATACAGAATCCATGGCAACAAGTTAAGTTGGAAACCAATTGCAGGCAATTGATTTCACATGATTTTCTCTAAGCAATTAATAGGTCTTTTCGTTCTAGAATGAGTCCGGATAACACATTGTCAGGCTATGTAAAGCTCACGACACCATCCGCCCTAAAGCATCCTTATGCTTGTCCACAAAGTGGTGCTTCAACGATCCTAAAATATGGGAGCCTAAGACGATATAGATAACATACTGCAATAGGTATTTATGAAACAAACCCCACACGATATAAGCTTTGCTTTCCGGTAAAAAAGGTTCCATCTCAATAAAAAAGAAATAGGACGAATAGCCGTGAAAACTCGTCATCAAATAGCCGGTTATCGGCAGGGCCAGCATTAAACCATAAAGCATAATATGGGCGATGTGAGCGAGTGTACGCTCGCTCGGTTTTAGTGCTTTGCTCAACCTAGGGCGTTTTGAACGTCGGTTCCAAATCAATCTAACCACCACTAGCGCAAACAGGATAAACCCGATGGTCTTGTGCACCACGTTATATTCTGTCCGAAACCAGGCATCCTCCGGAATCATAGAGGAAAAAATTCCCGTGGGAATCATAAAGATAAAAAGAATCGCGGTAGTCCAATGCAGAATTCGAGAAGTGCGACCATAGCGTTCGGCTTCATTTGCATGGGAAAGTTTTAATTCGCTACTGGTTTTGAGTTGCTGCTTTACCGTGAAGAGTAGGGCGACGCCTCCTGCAAAAGCAAGCACTATTTGAATCCAAAGCAGCGCAGGTTTAGCGCCGTCCATGGGAACTTGGAAAGCCTTTGGCTCGGCTATCACACCGGTACTGAGTGCCGCGACAAACCACGCGACCAGCCCAAAACAAGACAGTGCCGCAAGGACTGTTCCGGCTGCCCGTGTTTTGGGCTGCGGATGGTTCAGCAATGTGGCGATCAACGCCGCTGTAACAACAATGGCGAGGGCAATCATACTTTCAAAATGTGGCAGCCAGCCTGCGGGGGTTAACTGACTTACTGGCTCCGCGTGAGTGGAGAGCGTTGTGGATACCAAAGCAATTGTCGCTGAGGTCTTAGCTACAACCTTTAGTGCATGTTGATGACTTGGGTTCATTGCTCACTCCTGTTCAATTGAGACTTAAGGGGAATGGTGACTAATTCAATACTCGATGTTCTGCCTGACATGACTCTTTCCTGATAAGCAGATAAGTAGACACTGGACTTATTGTTGCTGAAATGTAGTATATATGTCGCGACATCGCTTGGAATAGGGCTAAAATAGAAATAAGAATTGCCTTTTTGACAATAATAGAGCAAATGAACGATGGATAAGCTGCGAGCCATAAAGTACTTTCTAAAGGTGTCTGAAACCGGGAGTTTTACCCGCACAGCGAAAGAATTTGGCGTGCCGGCATCGTCCGTCTCACGACGTATTCAAGATTTGGAAAAAGATTTGGGCGCTGTTTTATTTCATCGATCCACCCGCCTAGTAAAGCTTACAGAGCTAGGCGCACTCTATCTTGAAGAGATAAGCCCCGCGGTTGCGACAATTGAAAACACCAATGAAATCCTCCAGCAACACGCTTTGAAACCCTCCGGTATTTTAAGAGTGACGGCCAACCCAGGATACGGTCGTTTTCGGCTGATGCCCGCCCTTAGGAAGCTTAGAAAACTTTATCCCGATATCGTGATTGATGTTGAGTTGACCGACAGGTTGGTTAACCTTTCCCAGAACCCAGTCGATATCGCCATTCGTGCAACGGCCAGTCCACCCGAACGTACGGTTGCCTGTAAAATCTCAAACAACCGCTTTGTGATGGTGGCCTCCCCTAAATACTTGAAAGCGCATGGTGTTCCTAAGTCCTTAGCTGAACTAAGAGCCCATAAGACGCTTCATTATAGGGGGCCGAACGGTCCGCTGAGTTGGTACGCCAAAACTGTGGAGGGGTGGGAAGAGTTGAGTCATTCGATAGCTTTTATTAGCACGGAAGGTGAAGCATTGGTTGAAGAGGCGCTGACAGGTTTTGGAATTGGGTTGATACCCGTCTGGGCGATTGGTGCTCACCTCGAGGCGGGTCGATTAATCGAATTAAAGTTGAACGACACGGAGCTTTCTATTTCACGGAATGATAACTCGGGAATTTTTTTACTCTATCACCGCCCCAAATACAGTATCCGAAAAATCAGAGCGGCGGTGGATTTTTTGATCGCCGAGCTGACAGATTTGGATTAAATGCGCCCATTTTGATGGCAGGTGCGTGTCAGATTCCTCCAATAGGCAGCTAGTTTTGATAGAATCATTGAGCCGATATTGTCTGACACATAAGCCCGCAGGGTTAGCTGATACTTAGACGACCCGAGCAAAAGTGGTCATGTTTTCTCAACCCTCTAGCCCTATCTAAGCTTTCGCAGTCGAAGCCTGGTTAGGTATGATCCCAAAAAACCTCCTTAGCGCCCCTCGTAGCTTTCAAGATAGAGCAGTAAAGATTAAAGTTTACATTGTAAATTTTACGATGTAAAATTAATAACTATTAAGAATTGCAGACATAAAAAATGCCAAGAAAGCCACTGACCCAGATTGATATTGAAAAATTTCGCATTAGCTTTTGTAAGGCAGCTTATGAGCTTTATATGCTAAAAGGTTATGATGCGGTAACAATGCGCGGCACAGCTAAGATAGTGGGTTGTAGCTCTATGATGGCTTACCGCTACTTTGAAAAGAAAGAAGACGTTTTTGCTGCTCTTAGAACAATACACTTTGATTGTTTAGCAGAAACTCTAGAAGGCGTGTCTGATACGCTTTCAACATTAGAGTACCTGAGGAACCTGGCCAAGGCTTATGCCGCTTTCGCGCACGAAAAGCCCCATGCGTATCGATTGCTCTATATGACTCCCATTGATCAGCTCAAAACGTACCCTGAAGCCGTTCGAGCACAACAGAGAACGCAGAATGTATTATTCGATGCTACCTATCGAGCTGTTAAATCAGGGGGTATTCAGGGGGACCCGGTCTTGTTGGCGCACACATTGTGGGCATCAATTCACGGCTTGGTGTCTTTGGATTTATCCAAACAACTCAATCAAGGGCTAAGTTTTGATACGCTATTTAACGCGATGCTGGATCACATACTTGGTGATAACTAATCGAAGCGCAAAGAGTTAAAAGCGGCTCACATGCTAATAAAACATAGGGTTAAACGACGGTACCGAAATTATATTTCGTGAACCATAGGGGAAAATTAGGATGTCCCAATTTGCAGGAAAAACGGCCGAGATTAGTGTGTCTATTTTGTGCTCCGCGTTTGTGCAAACCCGGATTCATGACTCCCATAGAGATCGTCCGAGTCAGTATCAATCCGATGCCGATAGTACAACGAGTGAAAGCCGCTCATCGAAAAAGGCTAAAGAGATGGAGCGTGGGATTGAAGTATCGATTGCAGGCAAGCGTGTGGTTGAAGCGCTCAATTATGGAGAGCTGTATATTTTTGCCCACCCCAATTATCGCCCCGTCATACAGCAACGATCTGGGGTAATTGACGCGGCGTTTGAAAGAGTGACACAAAGTCCACTGCTTTAACTCATCGTTAGTCAGAAGCTAGACATGCTTTAAATGAAAACTAAGCTATTAAACATTTAATTTTAACTAAAAAAGGAAAATACCGTGCCAGAAATCACTATACTCGGCTGGTTCCACACGATTATTGCCATTATTGCTCTCTTGGCGGGTTTTTATACTTTGGCAGCCCATAAAGTCATTAGTCTCCAAAATAAAACAGGCCAAGTTTATTTGGGCTTTACCTTGATAGCTGCGATAAGCGCATTGATGATATACAACCAAGGGGGATTTGGACCAGCCCATATTCTTGCTATTTTGACCTTATTCGCCTTACTTGCGGGTTATTTGACGTCCAAAATACCGAGGATTTCAAAGGTGGCGGCTTACATACAGGCTTTTTGCTATTCAGGGACCTTATTGTTCCATATGCTTCCAGCCATTACAGATGGCTTGCTGCGTCTTCCTGTTCACGATCCGATACTGACTACTTTTCATGACCCCTTGCTACGGAAATTTTATATACTGTTTGTAGTTATTTTCGTCGTTGGTTACGTTCTGCAATTTTTGTGGATTAAAAAGCGCGCATTGATTCAGTAGGTCATTTATTCTGGCTATGCCTTATAATAATTTAATGATCGCTCCACCCTAAACATTCGCTGTGCGGCAACCAAGCTCTCCGTTGCGGACCAGAAGTCACCATAGGGGGACAGTTTTGTCTAGTTGAGCCAGGTATCCGCCTTTGATTTGATAATAGGCACCCTGTTGCTAGACCAGTCAGGGTCTCCACCTGAGTGGTCTATTTTTCACAATCTTTATTCAAATCTGACAACAGCTGTCAGTTTTGAATAAAGTTTGTGAATGTAGAGGGCTGAGGTGTCTGGCTGCCATAATCACCCCTCTAGTTGGCATTCTGCCTCCTGCTAAAGATTATTGGGGGCATCCAAAGAGTGACTGCTCATTGCTTCAATATTTAAATTTATAGGAACGCGCTCTATAGATTCACTGTCGAGAAAAACCTTCCACGATTCATGATACATGTCATTATAATTGCGGGTCGTTGTATTCAGTTCAATACGGAGATTTTTGTCGATCATGCATCCAGGTAGCAATGGGTCCAGGGCCAAAAGGCGGATAGCTTGCCCTCCTACCACAATGGACTCCTTTAGCGCCGCCAGTCTGTGCAGATTTTTTTTCTGCAACATGCAGCGCTTCAAACGTTTAGCGCATTGCCGGTACTCTTTTTCCAAATCCGATCGATTCCATAATCGTTCTAACATGAGATCCTGGTCATCAGCATGAAGTTTTACCACAGTGGCATATACTAGATTGGATACTCCTGACATAGCTTCTAGAAGCTCGTTCATTCTTTCGAGAGGCATAGTGAGGTTGTCTGGCCGAGCCCACATCCGATCCTGAACAGCTCTAAATCCTAATCGGTATGCTGCCTTATCCAGCTTCAGTCTGTCCTTTTTTCTTATCTTTGCCGGAGGGCAAATACAGAGCCAATAGCCATTCCAGTCGTTTATCCTATCCTCGCCCTTTTTCCAGCTATCAATCCAGGTTCGTACAGGATCGTACGAGCGTTTCATTAAATACGAGCCATGTTCGCTGGTTTCAATAAGACCGCGAGAAACGAGACGTGAGAGCGTAACTCTTACAGCACTTTCTTTGATGCTAAACATGTCGGCAACCTCGATGAGCTTTTTCGCCGGCCATGCGGTTGAGTTTGTTGACCTTAAGACGTCAAGCAATAAGCTTTTAGCATTTACTTCTATCATTACATTTTTTCCGATGTTTCGATTGATCGGTGAAAGCCGCCAGTTTACAGGGAGTTAGTGTTAGTCGATAGCTCAGCCAATCAGGGTGTCCCAGTGATTTGGTCTCGTAGTGACCTGTTTACTCATGATTAACGCTGCAATCAATATTACAAATAAGTATTGAAATTCAATATTTGTAACATTACAATAAATACAATAAAGTATAAATATGTAATGTTTGCGTGTCATACTCACCGGGTTTAATTTCCCGCTCTGCCGACCGTCCACTTGCATTTCCCCTGTAATCGGCTTACTAACATATGGATAATTAAGATGAAGATACTGCACACCGACGAACTCATAGACCGTATTTTAAGTCACATTGACAATAAAACTACCGATCTCGGCGATGAGGTATGGCGCGAGCCTTCTTCTAGTTATCTGACTGAAGAACGCTTTAATGCAGAATTAGCTCTTATCAGGAGAGCGCCGGTTCCGTTTTGCCCGTCCGCAATGCTCCCGAAAAATGGGAGTTACGTTGCTAGAGCCGCCGCGGGCACTCCTATTCTAGTGGTGCGCGGAAATGACGGCACGGTTCGTGCTTTTATCAATGCGTGCAGGCACCGAGGAATGGCTGTTGCAAAAGGTAGTGGCTGCAAGCGGGCATTTGTTTGTCCCTACCACGCGTGGACTTACTCTCTGGATGGATGTCTTAAAAATATCCCAGGAAAAAATGGCTTTCCCAGTGTTGAATTAGACACGCACGGGCTTGTTCAAGTAGGCGCGGGCGAAAAAGGCGGGCTTGTTTATGTTAATCAAAAAGCGCCAATCCTTGTGGGTGACTTAGATGAGTTTCCCGACTTTTTTAGCCAAGATCAGCAGTTTCTGGAGGAAGAAGTATTACACGATGAAGCAAACTGGAAGCTGTTAGCTGAAACCACGATGGAGGGATACCATATTAAAGGACTGCATAAAAAAACATTCTACCCATACGGGCTCGACAATATCAATGTAGTCGAGAAATTTGGTATGCATTCCCGAATTACTTTTCCCTTTAGGCGAATCAATGAGTTGCGAGACATTGAGCGCAGCAAACGAAAAATCGATGGCATGGTAACGTCGGTATATCAGCTGTTCCCAAATGTAAGTGTCTCGATACTGTCCAAACATTCTACCATCACTATTTTTGAACCAATTACACCAACCAGCACCCGTCTACTGACCTATCGAGTGACGAATAAGCGTGCAGACGGCTCGACCACTAGTTTAGAAGAAGCGAAAAACGACGCGGATTTTGTCAAGGGCGCAGGTCTTGATGAGGATCGAGATGCAGCCTGTAGGATTCAAGAATCGATCAACGCGGGAACAGATTTTGAACTGACTTTTGGCTTGTTTGAAGAGTCTATTGTCAACTTCCATAAGAATTTGAAAGAACAATTGTGACCTTAACTTCTTCGGAGCAAATACATAAAAATTTAGTACAGAACATGTAAACCTCCCGTGCTTAGTGGCACTGATAGTTTAAGTCTGGAGGTTTTTTGAGTGTGCCGAATTCTCACAATCTTTATTCAAACCTGACAGCTGAAGATCGTGAATTAAGTTAGTTAATAAAATGCTTTTCACAGATGGAGCGTAGTGTAAGGCCCTATGTACCTGAAAAGTCAGAGTTATCAAGCCAGGCAAAAAATAGTGCCATAGAGATTTCAACGTTTATACTTAAGGCCGTACAACTTGCGTCTGAGTCGCTCAATCCATTAACAGAGTGCCAACAATAGGGTTAACGTTGGTCGCTTTGAGTATAGCAACGGCCATTGATGAAATCGTAAGATACAAAATTCCCGCTGAGTCTGAAGTTGGGCGTAGAGTAGAAGTAGCCTTGAGGTTTGGGATTTAGTCGAAAGTGACCCAAAGGGGGCATGGCCAGAAGGCTTCTAAGGTGAGAGACTTATGTTGTAGTCTATAGCTACGCATGTTATTTAGGCTAATATTGTATTGAAACAAATAAAATTTACTTTCCGCGGTGTCTAAATGGATGGTTTTAAAACTGTAATTTTCCAAATTATTGAAAGTTTAGGTAATAAGCGCGGGGATGAATTCTTTAAGGCTATTACCCTTGGCTTGTCTTCGATTATTGGGGCTGACTATACTTACATCGCTCGCTATAAGCCTGAAACTACGTCGTCAGAAACGATAGTCTTATGCGCGCGTGACCAGTTTATGGACAATTTCGAGTATGGGCTTGCAGGCACACCTTGCCAGCAAGTAACTGACGATAGCATTTGTATCTTCGAATCTAATATTTGTCAGTATTTCCCATCAGATCAGTTATTGGTTGAGATGGGGATAGAGGGCTATGTGGGAGCGCCATTACACTCCAAGGAAGGTGAGGTTCTTGGTATGGTTGTTGGTTTGTATAAACAAGCTATACCTGATGCGCAATGGGTAAAAACAATATTTCTGTTTTTTGTCGGCCGTATTTCCGCTGAGATGGAGAATACAGAACAATCGAAGCAATTGGAGATTAGGCTCAAAGAGAACCTGGCGCGCGAAGCAGAGCTGATCACCGCCAATAAAAAGGTTGCTACGCAGGCGCAGCAACTTCATGCAGTGATCGATAATATTATAGATGGCATTATTACGATTGACCAACGCGGTAGGATTAATTCTTTTAGTTTGGCTGCCGCGAGAATTTTTGGTTACCGGGAAGAAGAAGTACTTGGTCAGAATGTGAAAATGTTGATGCCCCAGCCTTACCATGACGAGCACGATGGTTATCTGCATAATTACAATGTAACTGGAGTAAACAAGGTGATCGGAGTCGGAAGAGCGGTTTACGGTCGGCGCAAGAATGGTTCAACTTTCCCAATGGATTTAGGGGTAAATGTAGTTGATATTGATAACGTTCGGCAATTTGTCGGTATCGTACGCGACACTACCGAGCAAAGACGCGTAGAGCTGCAACTCCAAATTCGCCAACGTATGGACTCGCTAGGCACCCTTGTTGGTGGTATCTCTCATGACTTTAACAATATACTTGGCGCTTTGTCGGGGAATCTAGAGCTATTGAGTCAGCACAATGAAAATTTAAACGAAAAGCAGCAGAAGTTTCTGGCAAGTGCGGAAAGTAGTACTCATCGTGCTGTTAAACTTACAAAACAGCTCCAAACACTTTCAATGGTAGGTCAATCCAATACAGAGTCCCTTGATCTTCATGATATAGCAGAAGAAGTTTTGGGTTTACTTGAAGAAACCACTAATCGGCTAATAAAAAAAGAAGTTGAATTCAATAAGGGTGAGTTCCTTGTATCTGCCAACTCAGGAGAATTACATCAGGTACTGTTAAATCTTGCGACTAATTCAATCCATGCCATGGATGAGCGGGAAGTCACAACTAACGATTATATTCGAATAGAAGCTGAAAATTATCAAGTGCGGGCAGGTGACAAGACTGGATTAGTTGAAGGTGACTACATTCATATATTCTTTAAAGATTCTGGCTGTGGAATGTCTGATGATGTATTGACAAAAGCCTTCGATCCGTTGTTCACGACTAAAGGTAAAGGCAATAAACGAGGTCAGGGTCTTGGCCTTGCTATGGTCTATAATATTATCACCAAACATAATAATGGGTCTATCGAAATAGAGAGTGCGAAAGGCAAGGGAACAACCGTTCATATCCACCTGCCTAAGGCTCAAACTGAAGTAAAAGATGATAGCCAAAAGACGGCGACTATCAACGGCGGCACAGAAACTCTATTGGTAGTCGATGATGATGAGTCGGTTGCAAATATGGCGGAGGATATGCTTAGTGCTGTTGGCTATACCGTACTAATAGCCAATGAGGGCAAGCAAGCGTTGGAAATTCATGCTCAAAATACGGATATAATCGCCGCGGTTATCTTAGATTTAAATATGCCTGAGATGTCAGGAAAGCAGGTGTTTGAAGAGATGCTTAAAATAAATCCTGATGTAAGAATTATCATTTCATCAGGATATGGTGAGGAGCAAGCACAGCAAGGTATCTTGGCAGAAGCTAAAGGATGTCTAAGCAAACCGTATCGCTTAGAAGACTTGTATAAGTGCGTACGGGTTGTTCTGGAGTCGTAAGATTTAAATATACCCAGTCGTCGGCTATTTAGGACCTGTCAGCAATCTGACGATGATCGAATTATGATTTTTTATGTCTCTTTATGGCTGTGGGTTCAACCGGTGGTTGCAACACACTGACTAGATCTATCAGCTGGCGTTTCATAATCCAAGGTTTTCCTTGGTCGCTCATTTAATTGTCTAGCTATGGAATTTAGCTTG